>SESD01001013.1_pt1 | contig 16200 bp, 11 predicted proteins | sample 3171411 | NCBI WGS metagenome assembly SESD01 (sample SAMN06051880, study PRJNA518727) | freshwater metagenome | biome: subpolar coniferous forest; feature: holomictic lake; material: water; isolation source: holomictic Lake 442, 16.5 m depth | place: Canada: near Kenora, Ontario | collected...
TTTCACGCGACACACCTGCTCAAGTCAAGGGACTTATCTCGCGCGCTTCGCTTATGAATCGCTACCAACGCGAATTGGAAATGTCATGAAAAATGGGAATTCACTGCGATTTCCAGCCAAAATGCGCCTGCGGCTTGACCGCGATTTTCGCCGCGTCTACGCAGGTAAACAGAGAGTGGATTTGGGGTTTCTCACTATCTACGCATTGCCCAATGCTCTCACGCACACACGCATTGGCGTGAGCTTGCCGCGCAAAGTTGGCACAGCGGTTCGTCGCAACCGCATCAAACGTTTGTTGCGCGAGGGGTTTCGTCTTTGGCAGAAACAATTGCCGACTTCTCTTGATGTTGTGATTGTGGTTCGCCCGCATGAGCCAAAACAGTTGCGGGAGTATCAAGAAACTTTGTTGAGCGCTCTGCGCACATTGCACAGCCGCTGCGTGAAGTTGGCACCGGATCAAATCCAGAACCCCCCCACGGATGGCAGCGCGTAACCCTGCGTGCGCTCAACCACAATCCACGCCACGCTCCGTGCGTTTGAAACGCCTCCAGTGAATAGCAAGAACATGATGGCTCAAAGCGGCAACGCCCACCAAGCAAGGGCGAAAGAATAATTTGGTACCCACGCACCAGGCGCATGAAGCAACGCGCCGCGAATGAAATGCGCGTCGCAGGCGCGCTCATTTTTCACTGAGCACTGGATTGCGAACACGTCCCACGCCAGGAATTTCAACCTCCACAATATCGCCATCTTTCAGGAAAATAGGCGGCTTTCTGGAGGCTCCCACGCCGGCGGGCGAACCCGTGAGAAGAATGGTGCCGGCCAGCAAGGTGGTCGCATCACTGAGCACGGAAATAATTTTGGCGACCGAGTGATACATGTCGGCGGTGGATGCGTCCTGCATCACTTGGCCATTCACGCGCGTGATAATGCGCAACGATTGCGGATTGGGCACACGCTCCGCGCGAGTGGGAAGTGAAAGCGGACAAAATGTGTCGAAACTTTTTCCACGGCAAAACTGCCCGCCCGATCCCTGCTTCTGCCACCACCGCGCGCTCACATCATTGGCCGCGCGGTAGGCGCGCACCATGCCAAGCGCGTCCGCCTCCCTCACATTTTTGCACGTCGTTCCAATCTCAATCGCCAACTCGCCCTCCCAATCCACTTGCGGACCCGGTCGTTGACAAATGGCGGGAATGACAATGGCTTGCCCGTCGCCAATCACGCACGCAGGATTTTTCATGAAGATGATTGGATTTGGGTCAACCGTTCCACCCATTTCCTGGGCATGCTCAAGATAGTTTCGACCAATGGCTATGATGGCTGGAGGTATGGCAATTGCACTCATTTTCGCTCTGTTTCCGACCGTTTTTGATTCTCAAAACTTTCCTGTCGAAGGCGCGCCGCTTCCGCTTGCAGCGCTCGATACGCCTGCATATCCGGAGGTTCTGGCAATGCGCTCGACAAGGGCATGGCCTCACTCAGCGGACTTTCCTTCAACTCCATTGCAATTTGATCCTTGACCGCGTCATACACCATGCGGCGCTGTTCTTCATTGGCGCGGTTGTAGATTGAGAGTCGATCAAACAATGGCTGGTTGTTGTCACGAATCAAAGCGATCAAGACATCCTCAACGCTTTTACGGATATCCCCCACAAGATCAGCCATTCGCTTCTCGCCAAATTTATTCACAAAATCCGTGTACCGCGTTCCTTGAAAGTATTCCGTCAAATCTTTCGCGAACTTTAAACTTTCTTCAAGAATTTTCTTGCGCCCCATGAGAAGACCCTCGCGAAATCCCCGCTGAAGCACGGCGTACACATCTGTTCGAGCCACATCTGGAACCATTTCATATTCGCCATAGGTCGCATCACGGACAAAATCCTCCAGTGACTTCACATATTTACTGTTGGGTATCAGTCCGCCCTGCCCATACAATTGATCCAAATGTTCCATGATTTCCTGGGCGCCCGCGTAATCGCCCACTCGAAAGAGTTGGCGAACCGCCTGCGACATGAAGTTTTCATGAAAATCGCAGAACGTGTCGCTGCCCGCCCCACGCGTTTGATAATGCTTTTGATACAGCCGTAAAAAATATTTTTCAATTGACTTAATCCAACGGTTGTCTTGTAGACGTGTTGGATTGTCGTTTGCGAATGGATCAATGGACATGAAACCAGAATGATTCATCGCCTGCATGGCTTGAATAGTCATGCGGTCATTGTTCATCACCTTATAGGCATCATCTGGCGTGCCATATCTGGACTCACCCTGTTCGGCACCAATACGGCTCCAATAAAATGCGTGGGCTTGGGGATGACGCCAATCCAGCGGACCATAGTCGCGTGTGTAATCCGCCATTTTGGATGGATCCATGTTGTAGTCATCCAGCAAGGCTCGCTTGCGCAAAAATTGAAGCAATATATTCAGCGCACCTTGCTGGCCGGGCTTGGACAACACGCGATCAAATGCGACAAAAATTGGATCGTTGGACTTGAATTTTTTTTCCAAATTCAAAATTTTCGCATAGGGAGAGGATTTCACCGCCATCCATTTTGACAAGTTGATCAAGAATTCTTTGTCCAACTTGAATCGAAACTGCTTGTCAAACGGGGCGAATTCGGAGGTAAATTCATCGATGAGCAATTGTACGTCTGGGTTCTTTCGCTCAAGTTCCTCGCGCGTATCAGGCGCGTTGGCCATATCCCTTAACCATTTTTCCCGCTCACCTTGGTCATATGGAGGCGCGCCCAGTATGTATTGCCATTCCTTGGCGAATTCGCGCTTGTAATACAAGTGGGCGTCATCGGAGACTCCATCTATTTTGTGGGCAAACCAAAATGCAAGTTCCTTGTTCAATCCAAGATCATTCGGGTTGTAGCGAAGTCCTTTGTTGCGCACCAAATCAATTCCAGCATTCACCCATGCCCAACGCTCCTCCGGCGTGTTGGTCAGCACTGAAATGTTGTACGCCATATTGTGTCCATGGAAACCCCACACCTCGGCGAAGCGGGGTTGCAGCTTGGTGATCAAGTCGGCGTCGGCCATGGCCTCATAAAATTGCCCCTGCTCTTTTTGGGCCTGCAACTTAATCCATAAATAATCAGCCAGAATTCCTCGCAAAGCACCAATAGCGTTGCCAATGACAACAATTGGTGGAGCGCCTTCGATGGGATCGGCGGTGTATCGAAGACCATCTTTGCTGGCTTGCTCCAGTAGATTTGGAACCGCGGTTGCGGAGATCAATGAGCCAAGCACCATGATCACCAGACAAGCGATTTGAATGAGTCGATCTTGCATGAATCATCCTTGTCCGCTGTAAATAGCCAATTCTTTGCGCCGAAACACAAGCCAGCCAATAATGAACGTCGTGCCAGTCCACGCCAAGCCAATCACCGCTATCGCTTGCGTCATACGTTGGTAACTGACATTGCGCCCCTTCACCAACAAATCATTGGCGCTTGTTTGCCCAAATGGACGCAGTAAGTATTCAACCACCGTGGCGATGGCGCGGACAATAATTTGAACCGTGTCCTCAAATGAGCCCGCGTCCGCGGCCGAAGTCCAGAACATTAAACTTTGCGCCAGGAAAGGCGCCAAGCTTCCCGCCAAAAAAATGCTGAATGACAAAAGGCACGCCACCGAGAAGCTAAGCGTTGTTGCCGAACAAATAGCCAGCATGGCCAAAAAAGACAACTTGACCATGTTCACAACCATGCCTCGCAAATAATTTGTCTCAAAGCCGCCAACTCGATAGAGCACTTCAAGACTGTCCTCATCCCAATTGAATGTGTACATGCCAGGAGTGAATGAATTGTCCTTGGAATTAAATTTTAAGTTCACAATTTCAACTTTTAAATTTCCATCGTCGTCGATCAAATTGGAAGACACCGCAAGCACGTGCCCTTGCGCGGGCACAAACATGCGGTCAACCCAGGACCCATCGGAGAATTTAAAAATAATTGGAAAGGACGAGTGGGAATCGCTTCCACCTGCGTGTAAAAAATATCGAAGCGCGATTGTTCCGCCAAGTTGTTTTGCGCTTGATAACCCGCCAAAAACAAAGGTTTTACTTTCTCCCGATTCAAGTCGCCTTTGCTTTGATTGAAACTCGGCTTGTCGTTGCATGGCGATCTCAAGTCGGACATCCTCCAACCTGCGTCGACCGCTATCCAAGTCGGCTTTCATGATCGCATCCGATGCAATCATGGAGTCAACGGCCTCCTCCAATTGTTCTCTTGGAAGTCGTTCGTATACAGGTCGCGAAACATCGCGGGCGACGAGGACTTCGTCGCGCACCGCGATACGGTCAAATTCATCCAAAGCGGGACGGGTTCGAATCCATTGCACAAAAATAAAAATGCCAACTCCACAGACTAAAAACAGGACGGCGTTCAATCCAACCAATCCCAGCCACTTGCCAAGCAGATATTGGAATCGATCAAGAGGCTTGGTCATCAACTGCCAAATTTGTCGGTCACGAATTTCAAAGGCCACCGTTGCGCAACCCAAGGTCAAAGTCATGCACGCGGCGCAGACATAGGCGATGTCCAATGAACGAGACATGAACGTTTGAATTTGATAACGAAGTGGACTTGAACCATCTATAAAAATGGGAAGAAGCGGAAGTGCGATAAGAACAATCGCAATAAATGAAACGCTAATGCGAAGGCGAATTGATTCACGAATTAAAGTTTGCGCCACCGCGCACCAACCCCATCGGCCACCAAGTAACGCCAACAAAAGTCGAATGCACAGGGCGAATGACAACACCAGCGCCGTCATTCCGGCGGTGACAAACGCGACTGAAAAATACCCCTGACTCACAGCGGGCACAACAATGACCGCTGAAAGTGACATGATTAAAAGATACGCAGGAAAAACATTGAGCCACAACGCCAACAATGCCGATGCCACCAAAATCGCGCTCACAACAAGTGGCGCGACGGGTCGTTCCACCATGAAGACTGGGGACCATGTGGGAAATTGAGGCGCAAGCAGCACATCAGAGATAACGGATACATCCAGTATTTTTCCCTGTCTGTCAAACAACTCTTCCCCCATGGCACGCAATCGAGTGCTTGCAAATTTTTCCGTGGGCGTGGTGACCTCGCCACGTTCGATCAAAGCCACGCTGATCGGGTCGCGATCAACTAAATTTGCGGCGGCAACCACCGTTTCAATGGCTTGGCGCTGCAAATGCAAGCGATAACTAGCCACAAAAAATGGCGCCATACAAATCAATATAAAAAAACTGCATGCCACTGAGGCGATGACTTTGACTCGCAACTTTTCAAAGTTGTGGTTCCACTTCCACCAACGCTCCCTCAAAGACCCAGTCAAGGCGATAGGCCCCCGTCAGATTTTGGCTTGTCGCCAAGAAGATCGTCAAGCACACCGCGATCAACATCACTTTTTGGTTTGAAGGACGGGGCGGACTTTGGTTTTTGCAGCACTTCTTCCCTTTGATTCAACAAATTCGCAAGTATTTCCGCCGAGGATTGCTTGTTTTCTGATGGCGCGGGTTGCTGTATTCGAGGTGGAGTGGACGTCGGTTGTTGGACCAACTGGTCTAGCAATTCATTTCCCTGAATGTCGGCTTGGACCAGGAACGCGGCGGTCTTTCCGCCATGCAATGCGCCGCTATTGGCGACCTGCTCCGCTTTGGCTTGCTCAACAATGTGCATAAATAAATCTTCAAGTTTCTGGCGCGGAGCATGCGTGCTTTCAATTCCCAATCCTTGCGATTCTTGCAACACTTTTTCAATTTTCGCGATGGTCTCAGGTCGAAGACGCTGCGTTTCAATGATCGTGTGGTGGGAATCCTCCAGTAATTCGTTGCCGGTACCACTGGCGCGTATTTTTCCGCCGTACAAAACCGCCATGCGATCACAGACATCCTCAACATCCGCTAGAAGATGGCTTGAAAGAAGAATTGTTTTTCCGCGCCGTCCAAGTTCAAGAAGCAAATCTTTGACTTGTCGCGTTCCAATTGGATCAAGTCCACTGGTGGGCTCATCCAAGATCAGAAAATCTGGATCATTGACCAAGGCTTGAGCCAATCCCAAACGACGCGCCATGCCCTTTGAAAATTCTCCAACTCGACGCCCGGCGACTTGATTCAGTCCAACCATTTCCAACAATTCTTCGCAACGCCTGCGCCGTATGCGGCGTTCCAAACCAAACAATTTCGCGTAATAATCCAATGTTTCCATGGGATTCAGAAAGCGGTAGAGATAGCTTTCTTCAGGCAAATAGCCAATTCTAGATTTTATTTTCACATCGTCAGGAGCGTGTCCCAGTACGGTCAAGCGTCCGTGGGTTGGACGCAATAGACCCAAAATCATTTTAATGGTTGTGCTCTTGCCGCTTCCGTTGGGTCCGAGCAAACCAAAAATTTCATGTTGACGGATTTCGAAATCAATTCCGTCCACCGCGACCGCTTTGGCCCGCATCCAAAAGTCGGAAAAGACTTTGGTTAATCCAACGGCTTGCACCGCAAGATCTCCATTTGTTTGGGAAGTTCTGGCCATTATTTATTGTCCCGACCAAAGCCTTGCGTTGCTTTTTCGTCAAGCCTGCGTCCCGCCTTGTCCAACACAGTTTGTCGAACACCCAACATCCAGCTTGGGCGAAGCGCATCTGCAACCGTGGCGGCTTGCTTTCGACGATTTAAATCCGCTGTCCGCCGGAGTTGCATCACTTCTGGACTTGAAGCGATACTGATTTGACTTTGTCCAACTCCAGGTGGCATGGAAAATACTTCAACTTCGCTTTGAGTTAAAACGCCGCGCAACGCTTCAAGCCAAAGTTGGCGCGTCAGTTGCTGTGGATTTTGGTTCCATGTATCACGAAGACCTTCGATGCGCTGAACATCTTTTCCCAAATTAGCCGCGATAGCGCTTTGATAACTTTTGGCGCGATTGACAATTAAACTGGCTGTTCCACCAATATCCTTCATTTCCAAGCGTTGCCCAATCTGACGCAACAACACATCGGCCTTCTCCATTTCACCAGTCGACAACACAACTTCATAGCCATCAATCAGAGCCAAAACTTGCTCATATTGTGGACCAGCAGCTCCCACCAATTTGGCCGTGGCTTCTTGACGCGCGCGCTCGACAATGGTTTTGGCGTCTTCCTTACCGGTTTGCACGCGGCGCAGAACGCTGCGCGCAGCGAACGGCGCGCTTCTTTCCGGCATGGTGACTTTTTGCAACCGAATACCGCTGGACATGTCATCCAAGACATGCTGCGCCTCCACTTGAACCAACGCCGCGGGTTGCTCGCGCTGATCCACAAGCTCACGAAGTGGCATTCGCGCCACGGCGGCTGTGACACCTCGTGAAAGAGCAACGCGAACAATGGCATCGCCTTTCTCAAGATCGACAGCCTGAAGAAATCGGACAGGATCTTCTACAACATACTCCGCCACTAATTGAAGATGCGCCAAATCACCATCACCCGTGATGACCGAGCCGTCCAATCCAGGCTTTAATGGGGAGGTTGGATCAGCCCCGTCAATCATTTGCTCAATGGTGTAACTTTTCTGTGCCATACGCGGCCAAAATTCCGTGCGAAGTTCCACCACTCGTTTTGTTTCAAACACGGTGATGTCACCAACGGGATACGGCCAAAATGGATTCAACCCAGGGCTTAACGCCTCTTGTCCAGATTCACCAGAAATACGGCCAAATATGGTGCGAACACCACTCATGCCCTCTTGAACAGTTTGAAATCCGCTGAATAAAAATGTGATGATGAGCCCGACAATCGCAACTTGAAGCACTCGATAGGACAACCGCAGCGCTTCTGCCAAACTTTGATTCGCGGGGTCCATGGCCTTGCGCATTGCGGCTTCGGCCGCGACCGGTGCCGCAACTTCAAATTGCGCGCTGGCTTCGCGGCGTGGCTCCTGCGGTTCATCGGACTCCTGTCCTGAAAGTTGGTCGTTGGAATTGGCCATTATTTATTTCCCGAGGAGCTTGGCTGACCCCATGAAGATTTTTGATTTGGTTGTGGAATGCCCTTCGAGTCAACGGGAGCATCAAGATCCATCATGTGAAATGGCGCCTTGTTCATATCAGTGACAAACGTTGTGCTGCCCGACAGGCTGGCGCGAAGCGTGTCAAGCCACGCAAGAAAAATAGCTAGATCAGCCTCCTTTTTCATTTGCTCGTAGTAGCGCGTCGCCTCCGTGTTTCCCACCGATTCAATTTCAGCGGCCCACTGCTCCGCAAAATTTCGAATGGTGTCAGCTTGACTGGCCGCCATGCTTTTAATGGCGTCCGCCTCGGCTTGACCGCGGCTCTCCTCTAAATTGGCCAGCGTTTCCTGAACGGCGCTCATGCGCTTCACAACCGCAATTGTGGTTTTAGGCGGCAATACAACTTGGCTTAAACCAACCGTCACTGGATCCACACCCACCATTGGATTGCGTTTGATATCCGCAAGCAACGCGGTTTCCGCGTCGGGCAAGCGACTTTTGGAACCGATCAAATCCGTGAATGAAAACTGCCCAACTGAGCCGCGGATGCTGGCATTTAAGCGAGTTTCAAGTTCTTTACTTGCCGCATCAAGATTGCCGTAGCCATTATAAAATGCCAGCGGCGCGTCGCCTTTGCCATCCACACGCCACAAGAGAAATGCCTTGACCACAACTTGTTGTCCATCCTTGGTCAAGACGGTTTCCATATTGCTTTCAGAAAGTTGAAGCCGTGTGTCTAGCTTGGCGACTTGATCAATAAAGAATGGAGCCTTGAAGTGCAACCCCGCGTCGCGAACAATGCCCGCGGGCTTTCCAAAGCGTGTTGCTACCGCAACCTCATGGTAATTCACGGTGTATGTGGTGTTGAACAACGTCAACACCAGAAGAATGAACACGCCAGCCGCAATTGGAATAGTTTTAGACATGATGCTTGGTTCCTGAATTATTGTTCGGATTTTTTCTCAACATAATCAGCCAAATTGAAGCCAACTTCAGGCTGTTGCATTTGAATATCCACGCGAATACGGTTGGGGTCGATACCCAAAACATATTTTTGTCGAACACTGGAAAGACTTTGAGAAAGAGTCTCCATTAATTTTCTTTGCATGAATAATTCTGGAGCGACGTGATACGCGCCTGATTGGCCAAGCACTTGACTGGCGTTTTTACGGGCGGCCAAATGCAATTCCCACCGTCGAGCACGCGAGCGCTTGATTTGAGTTGCAATTTGACCACGAGTGGAAACTATGATGTTTTCTACAACAAGCCGTGCGGCCTTTGTTTGCGGGTCATTTTCACCTTTTTCGCGAAGCGACACACGCCACGCCTCAATGGCGTCCACGGCTTGCGAAGCCAAGCGCGCGTCTCCAAGCAATGTGGCCATGGTGGTGTTCACAATGCGTTGGGCCTCCTCTTTCACCTTGCGCGCGTTTTGCGTGTCCATGGAAAGTTCCTCGTACAGAGCCGCGGCTTCGCCGGGCGGGCGCAAGGCTGGAATTTGCACGCTGACAACTTCCACGCCAGTGTGCTCGCGATCAAATGTCATTTGAATGCGCTCACGCAAAGCGGTGGCCAACGCGGCGCCGCTTGGACTTAAGACTTCATCCAACGGACGTGTCGACAAGTATTGGCAGACATCACGGCGGCACATTTCGCGCAATATGACTTCGCGCATTTCAATGCCCGTGCGTCGCACCTTTGTGTCACTTGCAAAATTCAACCAAGACAGCAAGCCATCTTGTTGAATGCGCCAAATTAAAATCAAGTCCGCGTCGACCAAAGCGAATCGATCGCTAATGCCTTTGGCGGCGGCATCGCTGCTGACATCCAATGGAGGAGTTGTAGACGTCGATTGTAAAACCGCCTCCGCTTCGCTGCCATTTCCAAGGTCTTTTTGCACTTCAACCGCTAGATTGGGCGCCGCAACTAAATATGCCGCGCGTTGATTTTCCGCGTCGGGCGCGTCGCCCCATAAATTTACTTTGCCCACTTTTAAATTCACGGACTGAAGAGGCAGCGCACGAACCTGAGCGATATCGACCACTTCGGCTGTTTCAAATGGCCATGGCAATTTCCACATCAGTTCACCTTGGTGAACGCGTCCGGCAATGGATCCGCCGCGCAGTCGTACCGCTTGTTCCCCTGGACCAACAACAACAATGCAACTCAAAATCAACAGCGCCAATGCGCCGAGCCCAATCAGCGCCCCACTGCTTCGAAGTAAAAGTCGGTAGCCCCAACTGGAAGTAATGTCGAAACCAAATTGATAATTCACGGCTTCATTGATGCCACGAACTAAATTATCCGGAGCCGCCAACAATCCAAGCACGCGACTATCAAAGGCGGGACGCGGGGTCTCATTGGCCCTTCGCGGTCGATACAAATTCAATGTCCAATTCAAGAAAATTTCAATGGCCAAAGCAACTTGAAAACCCGCGATTCCCAGGGCCATCCACTCAATAATGGTTGGATTTTGAAACACGTGAAAAACAATTCCCACAGCGCTCGCAAGCGTCACCAACGCGCTGCTGACCATGAACCCCGCGCCTCCGCGCAAGTTCTGCCACGCTGGCTGCTTGGACATACCCGCCACAAATCGGGCAAAAATAAATGCGATCAAAGCCAGACCAAGGCTGACGGCCAATTGCCAGCCCAACACGGACCCAACGGCGAAACCAACAACATCAGGTCCTGGATCTTGCATCTCGCGCAGTCGTGACCAGTTCCACATTCCCAATCCAAGCAACAAGAATGCAACTGCCAGGCTGACCAACGGCATCAACCATCGGTGCATTTGGCTCAGTCGTCGCGCCGCGGCTTCTTGGTCCACTGCTGAACGCGCGAAGATGGTTTCGCCACGGCTTTGCGCCAACTCTTCGCGTTCAAGAGATTCAAGCCGCTCAAGACGATGTTGGTGAAAAACAACCGCCAATGCGACCCACACCGGAATGCCGCAGAACACCGTGGTGGAAGCCACCACCATCGTGGTATCGCCCGCGAGTCGGCCAAAAACCAACAACACTATTGCGATTGCAAATTGAAGCGCGAAGCCAAGAATTGAAACTCGGCAAGCCTGTTGATAAGAAAATTGGTCAATTCTCATAGGGTCAAACTTTGGTTTAGAAATAGTATCGCATAGCGGCTGTCAAGGTTAGGCTGAGATGGAGCGTTACCCACACGTGACGACGGGGTTCATGCTTATGGTTAGTCTTCTTGAACAAATGTGCGGTCACCCTCGAAAGAATTCATATGGCCTGGATTGAAAAACTACTTGCGCTCACCCGAAATACGTTGCTTGAATGCATCCGACAGCCCGTCACCATTGTCACGGCGATTATCGGGTTTCTGTTCATTTTTCTCTCGATTCCATTTAGTTCATTCACCATGGAAGACGACCAGCGCATGTTCATTGATATTGGACTATCAACTCTGTTCATGTGCGGAGTGATCATGTCGGCATTTTTGGCAACCGGCGTGGTGAGCAGAGAAATTGAAAATCGAACGGTGTTGACCGTGGTGAGCAAGCCAGTGCCACGCCCACTTTTTGTGGTCGGAAAGTTTTTAGGCGTTGCCGTGGTCCTGATCATGGTCACGCTTTGGCTGGGTTTAATTTTCATGTTGACCGAGTTGCATGGAACCATGCCCACGGTTGCAACCCCCTACAACCAACCAGTTCTAACATTTGGATTGGCCGCGGTCGTGCTTATGTTCGGCGCGGGCATTTGGTGCAACTTTCTCTATGACTGGAATTTTGGCGCGACGGTACTGACGCTTGGCGTACCACTTCTGTTGGCCGCGTATTGCGTCTGTTTAATTTTTAAGCCAAATTGGGCGACGGCGGATCTTGCCACCACATTTAAGCCAAATCTTTGGAAAGCGTTGGGCATGTTAATGGTGGCTGAACTTGTGTTGGGCGCCATTGCTGTGGCGGTAAGCACCAGACTTGGACAAGTGCTGACGCTTGCCACCGTGATCGGAACTTTTTTAGTTGGGCTTTTGAGCGATTGGCTTTTTGCGCGCAAATTGCAGCAACTTTCCGATGTCATGTCAAAGTTGCCCGCCTCGGAACAATCGTGGCACGACGCCATGCATCTGGAGTGGGGCCTGTACAAGGTCCTGCAATCGGTGGTGCCAAATTTCCAAATATTCTGGCTTACCGACGCGCTGACACAAAAGAAAAATATTGGTTTTGAATACATGGCCACAGCCATTCCCTACGGATTTGTGTTGATTGTCATGGCCTTGGCGCTGGGAACTTTTCTTTTTCAGCGCCGCGAAGTGGGTTGAACAAGCGATATACGCGCCGCATGAATGTGCGCGCACAAGCCGGTTGCGTTTACGCTTTGCATTCAAAAACTACATTATTTACCGTGGCCACAACGCAACTTCTTCTTTGCGCTTTGCGCCCAACAAAAAGATGCCAAAGACAAGCGGCACAAGTATGCCCAAGAGTCCGGAGCACCCAGTTTGCGCGAACCAAATTCCCTTGATCATTTCGGGCGTGATTTGTGGAGCGGGTTGATTTTGTTTTTCAAATTGCGCCAGCATGGTGCGTTTCATCAATGCCTGCATGTCATCACGATTGGTGATTTGGATTGTGAGTCCACCCACATTCAGCACAAGCGCAAGAACCACCCACAACTTCGCCATGGAATAGCCGCGGCGCATTTTCTTGCGCAGATACCAGCCACTAAGCGCGCCCAGAGTTGTGACCGCTGTTCCACAAATCAAGATCATCCGAAACGCCGCCACCATCCAGTCAGGGAGGCCTTGATACGTCTCGACCGCCAATGATTTGCTGGCAAAACCCCAGATGGCAAGAATGACACCCAACACCCCCCAAATCAGCATGAGCCAACCAAGAATGGCTGGCCATTTTGTGGGCGCCGGCGGCAGGAACGGATCTTCAACTTCGGTGAATAATTGGGACATAGCCATAGCGTATCAATACATAGTTGACGGGTTTTTGACAACGGCACGACAAAACTCGGGCAATTAATTTTTCTTGCGCATGTCGGAGAGTTTCTGTTGAAGCTCTTTTTTTAAACGCTCAAACGCAGTCTTGACAATTGGGGCCTTCACTTTTGCACTTTGAAAGCCCGCAAATAGGTCCTCATATTGCTGGGCTTCTGCTGGAATCAACGGTCCACCGCCTTCATATCCCATGGCGACGGGCTCACATTTTTCCCAAAGGCGCAGCATTTCATCGAGCAACTTAATTCGATTGGCAATCTGAACCGCCTCGCCTTGACTGGCACCCTTGATGTCCCATTCCGTCAACAATCTTGACTTGGCTTTCTTAGAGTCACTAATTGTTTTATCCCACGTGTCGCCAACTTTTTTCCCAACGGAATTCACCACATACGAGTTGGGTTTCAACTGCATGATCTTGAAGAGTTCTTCTTCCGTGTCCGCGGTGCCTTGGGAGAAACCACAATCAAGCGCCACATCTTCCGTAAAAGTGAGATTGTCCTTGTCATCGCTCAACATGTGTTCGCCGCTGTCATTGTCAAAGAAAGTCACCTTGCCGGTCTTTTTGTCTTTGGTGTAACTGACAACAAGCGGTGAATACACCATGCAACGACCCACTTGGCGATTGCGACCGGCGCCCTCGGAGACATCTCCAACACGCTCAATCCACGCTTCAAGTTCCTTGCCTTGGGCGCTTTTATCACCAGCAAACATAGTGATGGAGCCAAGCGAACCGGTTTTCATAAAATAAATTTCGCGACAATGCATGGCGGTGAAAGCCGCGCCGGAAATTGCCTCTTCAATCCACGCCACCACGCGGTGCTTGTCGCGCATTCTGCTTAATGATTCGGCAATTTGATCGCCCTCGGTCACCAAGCCGCCGCCAGAATTAATGCGGATGACAATGATTTGTCCAGGACCAAACTTGTCGGCCTCCTTCTCAATTTTTTCCATTTCTTGGTGGCGCAAACCAACACCCACCATTCCTCCAAGAGGAAGAATGAAAACTTGTCGACGCGTGTCTTTTTCAGTCGCGCCCACTTTGGCGATATCCGTTTTTACCTCTTTGGAAGCCGCATCAGAAGTCTTTGGAGTTGATTTTGAAGTTGGCGCGACTGGCGACTTGGCAGGGTTGGTGTCACTTGGTGTCGTGGGCTTGGTTTGCGCAAAGGCGCCTGTTGCGAGCGCGGTGATTGTGATGCATGTAGTAAAAAAAGATCGCATGTTCAAATTCCTTGTGTGTTAAAAATTATCTGCCGCCTAATCGGCCCGTGCCACCACCACCTGAACCAGATTTGCCTTGCTCCTTGAGTTTCAAAATCATGGTTTCAACCCCGTTTAAATCTAGCCCTCGGTCAATTTTCCAGCGATATTCAACGGCCGGAAATTTCTTCATGGAGTCACGGATTTTTTCAAGAGCCTGCTTGGCAGAATTTATTTTTTTGGGATCGGATTTGTTTTTTTCAAACTCGTTCAATGATTCAACAGACTTTGCGTAGGTCTTACGCCACTCGGTGATGTAATCGCCGACAATTTTTACGCCGTCTTGATTGTTCTTTCCAAGGGAATCATCCCATTCTCGATAACCAAGCAGAAACATCAGGTCCTCAATACTGTCCGCGATGCCGTCGCACAAACCAAAGTCCTCGGCGGTCTTGGCGTCGAAGTTTGCAACAAGGGTATCGCTGCTGTCAATGACAAATGTTCCGCTTGAGTCTTGGCGCCAAGCCAATTTCCGCCCATCCCACGAGACACTCAGAAATTTCTCCGGTCGCATCATGGCAAGACCAAGTTCTGGTGGATAGCCACCGCGTCGCAAGAAACCATTGGCAATGCCGGTCCACGCCGCCAAAAACTTTCTAACCACTTCAGGATCTGGATGCTGAACAAATTCCATCACCCGCGACATGCCCCACAACCGCGCATTACTGGTCATATAAAGATCGGGCCACGCCAACGCCAACGCAGTACTGAAACCGACGGAGTCTTTCACCCACATGACTTGGGGAATGGAAGCCAATTCGGCCTTGAGAAGATCCACCATTTTCCGCGCGTCCTCAAAGTCAATTTGACCACGCTCGGAACGGTCGTCATTGCCAAGATAGTCCTGGCCGTTTTTGCCATCATCGCTTTGAAGTTGAAAAATAATCAGGTCGGGTTTTTTCTCTTTCACATCTTTGACAACTTTTTCATAAATGCTAAGCCGAATATCCGTGCTAATTTGACCCTTGCCATTGAGTCCCATTGGAATGACATAAATTTTTGGAGCCTTGGAAGGGTCCTTCTGATTCATTTGCAAAGGCGACGGCGCGTCCGCGGCAAACAAAAACACGGTGGCGAGCATCATTGCAAACAATGGGGCGAGGCGTTTCATGATCCGTGAGTATACGGATCAAGCGCTAGAAAGTTGCTTGGCCAAAGCGGTGGCGGCGGCTTTATTGGGCAGCCGCCCTTCCAATTGAGCGTCATACACCGCGTCTAAAATGCGGCGAAAGTTTGGTCCGGCGCGCAAACCCATGGCTATCAAATCATCACCAGAAAGCCAAGGCGCTGGGGAAATACCATCAGTTTGCAGAGTTTGAAAGTCCTGGTGAATGCGTGCCGCCATGTCTGGCGCGTCAGTGGCAAAGACATGCAAGGCGTCCATGAAGGATGCGTTGGCGGCGGTTCTTTTTTGCAGCGCCTTTGTGAATGTGGCCCATTGCGGCAATGTGGTTTGCAAGTGCAGCGTGCCAGTAAGGGCGTCGCGTTCCTTGTTTGAAAGCACCAGCGCGTTTGTCCAATGATGCACGCGCTCTTGCCACGGCAACTGGGATTCGCGATCAAGCAACCATGCCGCTAGAACCGTGGCCAACTGTTGCGCCGGAAGTGTCTCTGGCGCGTGCGGCGCAGCGCGTGTTGGCGTGAATGTGTGCGCAAGCGTTCGCACGCGCCGCAGTGAAGTTGGTGGCGCCACTTCAAGCAATGTGCTTGATGCAAGGCCAAGGGCCTCGATGAGTTCGATCGCCTTCACGTGGCTTACATGCGCGATCATGCGGCGCAATTCCTGACCTACGCGTTCGCGGCTGACTCCGCGAAGTTCATGCGCGTGCGCGCGAATGGCGGCTTCTGTTTGTGGCTCAATAGTGAACGCAAAGCGCGCCGCGAAACGCACCGCGCGCAATAGACGAAGTCGGTCCTCGCTCAATCGCGCGTCGGGATTGTTGATGGCGCGCAACATTTTATGTTGAATGTCGGCGCGG
>SESD01001015.1_pt1 | contig 16176 bp, 18 predicted proteins | sample 3171411 | NCBI WGS metagenome assembly SESD01 (sample SAMN06051880, study PRJNA518727) | freshwater metagenome | biome: subpolar coniferous forest; feature: holomictic lake; material: water; isolation source: holomictic Lake 442, 16.5 m depth | place: Canada: near Kenora, Ontario | collected...
GCATCGGCGTTCGATAAGGCCGCGGTGCGGGTGGTAATTGCAAATGCAACTACTCGCCAGCTTGTTGCCCGCGCAACGGCCGACAAGCTCATCGCCGCTGGCTTCATCGACACGCATCCGGTCAATGCGTTGCGCTCGTTGCTCGAGTCGGTGGTGTACGTGCGACCCGGCTTCGAGCAGGCCGCCGCCGCGATTTCGAAGCAGCTCGCGCTTGATCCAGCCATTGTGCAACCGCTCACCACTGGCCCAGTCACCGCCGCCGACGACAGGGGCGACGTGATCGTGGTCCTTGGCAAAGACTTCGTGGGCTAGAACGGCTCGCCGCACATGACGTATCGAGTTCTCGTTGTGTGCACTGCCAATGTGTGCCGGTCGCCAATGGCTGCCGCGCTGTTGTCGCATCACGCGTTCAACCTTGGCATCGATGTCGATGTGCGTTCAGCGGGCACGCAAAGCCACAACCTTCCCGTTGACCATGCTGCAGTAACCGTGCTCGCCGAACTTGGCCTCGATATCGCTCGGCATGTCCCGCGCAAGATGGACCGAGCGATTATCGACACTGATGGCGCCGATCTTGTTGTGGGCATGACCCGCGAGCATCTGCGCACCATTGCCACAACATCGCCCGGCGTCTTTCAGCGGGCGTTCACCGTGAAGGAAATGGTTCGCAGCTTGGGTGTGATGGGCGTAGATCGCCAAGGCACTCTCGCCGACCTACTGACCGATCTCGGCGAAGGCCGAACCACGCGCAACCTGATGGGCGACAACGCAGCCGATGATGTGGCCGACCCATACGGGCAATCGGTTGCAGCGCATCGTGCGTGTGCGAGCGAACTCGATGACCTCATGCGCGCTATCGCTGCCGCGCTCGCAGCCGTCGCGCCCTAAACACAGGCACGTCAGCGGCGCTAGCGCACGGGGCGGGCTACGGTGACGGCGTGGATATCACAACTGTTGCCAACGACCTGATCGTGATGCATGACGGCGCCACGGTGCACCGCTACGAAGACCTTGCTCACGACACTCCCTATGAGTTTCATGGCCAGTGGGTCACCACGTTGCCTCGGCCCGAGGGCGAGCTGCTGTGCACGTTTGCCACGGTGAACGATGTGCATTTTGGCGAGACCGAATGCGGTCGCATCGCTACCACTCCCGGTGGCCCCATTCAGCGCAGCGCCCCCGGCGAAGATCCGTATCCCGAGATCATGAACCGTGGTGCCATCGCCGAGATCAGCGCCTTGAACCCGTGGGCTGTGTTTGTGAAAGGCGACCTGAGCCAAGACGGTCAGCCGCACGAGTGGGAAGCATTCGAGCAGCACTACCGCGGTGCGTTCGATGGTCGCTTGCATGTGGTGCGCGGCAACCACGATGCCTACAAGTTTCAAAGTGGCTACGACGGCGATCAGTGGGTAGAGCTGCCTGGCGTGTGCGTTGCGCTGATGGACACCGTGATCCCCGGTGGCACCACGGGCACGCTTTCTGAGCAGCAACTGATGTGGCTCGATGACCATGCGGCCAACACCGACAGTCCCGTGATTGTGATGGGTCACCATCAACAGTGGACACAGGGCGGCGCCGATAGCCATCGCAGCGAGGGCTACTTCGGCATGCATCCCGATGCCAGCGAAGGCCTTGCCGAAGTGGTGGCTCGCCGCAACAGCATCATTGCCTACACCGCCGGCCACACCCACCGCCATCGCGTGCGTGCCATGAGCGCTGCGCTTGATGTGCCCACCATCGAGGTCGGCTGCGTCAAAGACTTCCCTGGCACATGGGCCGAATACCGCGTGTACGAAACCGGTGTGATGCAAGTGGTGCACCGCATTTCGTCGCCCGAAGCATTGGGTTGGAGCGAGCGTTGTCGCCACCTCTACAGCGACTTTGGCATCGACTACGAGAGCTATGCATTGGGTCGTCTGGAGGACAGGTGCTTCACTCTGGCGCTGCGCTAGGCAACGTGCCGAACGCTTTAGCGGCGTCACTGCGCGCCAGTCGTGTGCCGCCATTTCACGCAATGGCAATGGGCAAGCGCGCTTCAGAGCGCGAAGCCGCCGGCCATCGGGTGATGCATCTCGAAATCGGCCAGCCCGCAACGCCAGCACCGCCCGCCGCGATTGCCGCAGCGGTGCACGCAATGCAGCACGGCCCGCTTGGCTACACCAACGCTGCGGGGTTGATGAGCCTGCGCCGTCGCATCGCCGAGCATTACCAGCAGTGGTACGGCGTGCAGGTTCCGGTTGATCGAGTGATGATCGTGGCTGGCGCCTCGGCCGGTTTCTCACTCGCGTTTTTGGCGTGCTTCGACGCGGGCCAACGCGTGGGTGTGCTCGAGCCTGGCTACCCGGCGTATCGCAATGCACTGCTCGCGCTCGATGTTGAACCGGTACCCATCGCCGTGGCTGCCGACACGCGCTGGGCGCCAACGGCCGAGTCGCTCGACGCGGTTGGTCATCTCGATGGGCTCATCGTTGCGTCGCCATCGAACCCAACGGGCACTGTGTTGTCGCCCGAAACGATGGCCATGCTCGCCACCTATTGCAGCACCCGCGGCATCCGCTTGATCAGCGACGAGATCTATCACGGCATCACCTACAACGGCCCGGCCAGCACGATGCTGCGCTACAGCAACGATGCGATCGTGATCAACAGCTTCTCGAAATACTTCAGCATGACCGGCTGGCGCTTGGGCTGGATCGTCACGCCCGATGCGGTCACCGATGCGTTCGAACGCCTGCAGCAGAACCTGTACATCTGCGCGCCGCATGTGTCGCAAGTGGTGGGTCTCGCTGCGTTCGATTGCCAACCCGAGCTTGATGAGTACGTGCACGCATATCGCGCCCGCCGCGAGCTGCTGCTCGACGGACTCGCCGCCGCGGGCATCACCAAAGTGGCCGACGCCGATGGCGCGTTCTATGTGTACGCCGATGTCTCGCACCTCACCGACGACTCGATGCTGCTGTGCAATCGTTGGCTCGACGAACTTGGTGTTGCCGCTACGCCGGGTCTCGACTTCGACACCAGATTGGGCCACCGATCGTTGCGGTTCTCATATGCGGGCAGCACCCAAGATGTTGTTGAGGCGTGCGCGCAGATTGCAGGATGGAATCCATGACCACCACCCGGCCGCCACTGAGTGACCTGCGCGTCATCGATCTCTCCACCGTTATCGCCGGGCCCAACTGCGCGCGTTACCTGGCCGACTTCGGCGCCGACGTCATCAAGGTCGAGCGTCCCGACACCGGCGACAGCCTGCGCAACATGGCGTGGCGCGACCCGCGTGATGGCGAGGGGTTGTGGTGGAAAGTGGTCAACCGCAACAAGCGCAACATCGCCCTCGATCTCAAAGACGACGACGACCGCGAAGTGTTGCTGCGTCTGGTGCGCGACGCCGATGTGTTGGTCGAAAACTTTCGTCCCGGCACCCTCGAACGCCTGGGCATCGGCCCTACCGAACTACACGCAATCAACCCCGCACTGATCATCACCCGTGTCACCGGCTTTGGTCAGACTGGGCCGTATCGCAACCGGCCAGGGTTCGCCAGCATCGCCGAGGTGATGAGCGGGCTGTCGTCGATCAGCGGCATGCCCGGCGGCCAGCCGATGCTGCCTGCCATTGCGCTGACCGACGAAGTGACCGGACTCGTTGGTGCCTTCGCAACGATGGTTGCGTTGCATAGCGGCGTTGGCCAAGTGGTCGACATCAGCTTGCTCGAGAGCATCTTTCAGATGATGGGCCCGTTGCTGTCGCTCTACAAACTCACCGGCGAAATGCAGCCTCGCCTCGGCGCCGGCCTTCCCTACACAACGCCGCGCGGCACCTATCAATGCAGCGACGGCAAGTGGGTTGGCATGAGCGCCAGCAGCGACACCGTTGCGGCTCGGGTGCTGCAGTTGTTAGGTCACGCAAACGACGCGCGCTTCGCCACTTTTGGTGACCGCATGGCCAACCGTGAGCAACTGGAAGCCATCGTTGTTGAGTACTGCAAGCAGCGCACGCAAGACGAAGTGTTGCGTCTGTTCACCGAAGCCGAAGCCGCAGTTGGACCAGTGATGGACATGGCCGACATTGCGGTCGATGCTCACTACGCCGCGCGTGACGCCATCGTCGAGCTAGAAGGCACGCCGATGCAAGGACTCATTGCCAAGCTCAGTGAGACACCCGGTGTGTTGCGTTGGCAGGGACGGCCCATCGATTCCGACGGCGCCGACATCCGCAACAGCGGCTGGGGCGATTAGGCCTTGAGGCCGATGGGGCAGCTGACCCCGGTGCCACCCATGCCGCAATAGCCGTTGGGGTTCTTGCCCAGATACTGCTGGTGATACGGCTCGGCGTAATAGAAGTCGCCGGCCGGTTCGATCTCGGTGGTGATGGTGCCAATGCGGGCCTCGGTGAGGCGCTCTTGGTACATGGCCTTGCTGGCGAGTGCAGCGGCGAGTTGCGCATCGGTGGTGGTGTAGATGGCGCTGCGATATTGCGTGCCCATGTCGTTGCCCTGGCGCATGCCTTGGGTCGGGTTGTGGTTCTCCCAGAACACCTTGAGCAGTTGCTCGAAGGTCACCTCGGCCGGGTTGAACGCAACCAGCACTACTTCGGTGTGGCCGGTGCGGCCGCTGCAGGTCTCTTCGTAGGTTGGGTTGGGCGTGTAGCCGCCGGCGTAACCAACCGAGGTGCTGAACACCTCGGGCACTTGCCAGAACTTGCGCTCGGCGCCCCAGAAACAACCCATGCCAAACACGGCAGTCTCGTAACCGGCGGGCCATGGGCCCTGCAGCGGGTTGCCGTTGATGAAGTGCTCATCGGGAACCGGCATGGTCTGATCGGTGCGACCCTTGAGCGCCTGCTCGGGTGAAATCAATTCGACTGATTTTTTGAACAACACGGTGAACTCCCTCTCAGCACGCTTCGCCCGCAAGACTACGACGATGGAAGTTGGAACGCCTCGTGGTGATCACTCATTCCCGTCGCAAGATCGCGAAGATCTCGAGGGACCGCTGACCGGAGTGCGCGTGCTCGACTTCACCCGAGTGCTCAGCGGCCCGCACGCCGCGCGCATGTTGCGCGATATGGGTGCCGATGTCATCAAGATCGAGCCGCCAGACGGCGACATGACCCGCTTCGCTAACCCGCGCATCGGTGGGCTGTCGAGTTACTTCATGCAACAAAACTCGGGTAAGCGCAACATCAGCCTCGACATGACCAAGCCGCAAGCGGTTGAGTTGCTGCTCGATCTGGTGCGCCACGTAGACATCGTCATCGAGAACTTTCGACCCGGCGTGATGCAGCGCATGGGCCTGTCGTACGAAACGTTGTCTGCGGCAAACCCGCGGCTCATCTACGCCAGCATCACCGGCTACGGCTCTACGGGTGTGTGGCGCAATCGCCGCGCGTATGCGTCGGTCATCGGCGCCGAGACCGGCTTCACCCGCGCGCAATGCGACGCTCACCCCGACGCCGATGGCTCGGTGCACTACACAAACGATCCGCACAGCAACGGCGATGTCTACACCTCGCTCGAGTGCGCCAGCGCAATGCTCGCCGCGCTGTACCAACGCGAGCGCACCGGCCGTGGCCAACATGTTGAGGTCTCGATGGCGCAGACAATGCTCTACGTGAACGAGCACGTGCACGATCATCTGTGGGACGGCCCGGTTGACCCCGATTGGATTCGTTCGTTTCAGCCCGGCGACTACCCGGTGCTCACCGTGGCCAACGGCGAGAAGGTTGTCATCAGCGGACACCCCGCCGAGCGCGGCACGTTCGATCGTTTCGCCGAAGCAATGGGAACCCCCGAGTTGGTCAACGACCCGCGCTTCGCCAGCGTGGCCAGCCGACTCGAACACCTCGACGAACTGCTCACATTGATTCACGCGTGGGCGCTGACCTATCCCGACGCCGACGCGGTCGAGAAAGTGTTCGATCACTATGGGTTAGCGATGGGCGTGTTGCGATCAGTGCGCGATATCGCCGACAGCGAATGGGCCGCCGAACGCAATGCCATTGTCACCGTGCCCGATCGCAGCGGTGGCGGTGTGCGTGTGCCCAACGTGCCGTGGTCGTTTAGCGATGCGGCTGCTGGCGTCAGCGGCTACCCACGCTTTCGTGGCGAAGACAACGCCGAGGTGCTGCGCGAGTTGCTGGGTCTCGACGACGCAGCGGTTGGCGCGCTGCACGAATCTGGCGTGCTCAGCGCGCGTGTGCCATCGCAGTCGCAGCGGCCGTTGTGACTCCGTATACCGACGCGCTGCGCGATCAACTCGCCTACAACTTGTCGCGCCACACCCGCCGCGCGCATCCGCTCGATGGTCGCCGTCACGCGGCCGTGGCGATTGTGATTGTCGATAGCGATGCCGAACGCGACGGCGAAGATCCGTGTCCGGTTGAGCCGCACGAACTCTCGGTGATTCCATCAAGCGTGGCCGGCCTCGATGGGCTGATGACTGGCGTCGCCGGTGGAGCTTCGTTCTTGCTGTGCCGTCGTGCCGCAAAGATGCGTGCGCATGCGCGCCAGTGGGCGTTGCCCGGCGGACGATGCGACGAAGGCGAAACCGTTGAGCAGACTGCGCTGCGCGAGTTGCACGAAGAACTCGGCTTGCTGCTCGCCCCCGACTCGGTGTTGGGTGTGCTCGACGATTACCCCACCCGCTCGGGCTACGTGATCACGCCAGTGGTGGTGTGGGGCGGCGGCGATGTGGTGCTGAACCCTGACCCGGGCGAGGTGGCGTTCGCCTATCGCATTGGCTTGCACGAACTGTGCCGCGCCGATTCGCCGCGCTTTGTCACCATCCCCGAGAGCGAGCAACCGGTGGTGCAGGTGCCATTGGGTGGCGACATCATCCACGCCCCAACCGGCGCCGTGCTGGTGCAGTTTCGTTGGGTGGCCATCGAGGGACTCATCGACACACGCGTCGACGAGTTCGAGCAGCCGGTGTTCGCCTGGAAGTAATTCAGCAGCCGCAGCCGCAGTCGCAGCCGTAGCCGTTGGCTACAGGCTGGCCCAGAACTGCTCGAGCACTTCGGCGCCGCGCTTGGGGTCTTGCATCATCCACCAGTGGCCCATGTCTTGCATGATCTCAACTCGGGCACCCATGCGGTGGCCCATCTCTTCGCCCAACGTCTGATCGTTCACGAACGGATCGGCGGTGTTGATCAGCGCAAGGCCGGGTCGAGCAGCCGCAGCCTCGGCATCGGCGCCCCACTGGGCCATGGCCGGCTGAATGGCCGAGCGATACAACGCCAACACGCAACGCGCCATTTCTTCGTCGCTGGCCGCAACGAGTTCGGCGGCAATCTCGGGGGTCATGCCCAGCATCACGAACAGGTTCACTCGGTCTTGCACCGGCGAGGCCATGGTGTCGACAAAGTTCTGCTCGCCAGCGCCAGGCGTTTGCCACACCTGAGCAAAGCTGTGCCACACATAGTCGGGGTGGATGAGCCCGGTGACATCACACACCCACGAACGCAACAGGTCGGGCCGAGTGCACGCCACCCGAGCAGTGAGTGCGCCGCCCCAGTCGTGGCCCACCAGATCTACAGGTTCGCCAATGGCCTCAAGCTCGCCGATGAGCCATGACACATAGTCGTCACGGGTGGCAGCAAAGTTTGAGGGAGTGGGAATGCCAAAGCCCGGCAAGTGCACAGTGACCACGTCGGTGCGCGAAAGTTCGCGCAGCAGCGGGCCCCAAATGGCGGGTGTTTCAGGATTTCCGTGAACGAAGACGACGGGCATGCCGTGAGCCTACGTGAAGCCGTGCGGGCGTAACCCGCCAAGGCTTAGACAGCGAGCAGGTCGCGAGCGCCGGTGTCGCTGGATGGGTGACGAAGCTTGCTCATGGCGCGAGCTTCGATCTGACGGATGCGCTCGCGGGTGAGGTTGAAGTGTTCGCCAACCTCTTCGAGCGTGCGTGGCTCGCCACGATCGAGGCCGAAACGCAGCTTGAGAATTTCGCGCTCACGCTCGTCGAGAGGGGCGAGCAACCGTGAGATCTCTTCGGGCAACAACGCAGTGGCTGCAACCTCGAATGGTGACTCGGCTGAACGGTCTTCAACAACATCGCCAAGCTCGGCGTCGCCGTCTTCGCGAAGTGGCTCGCTGAGCGAGAGTGGCTCGGCTGCGAAACGCAATGCCTCGGTGACTTTGTCTTCGGGCATTTCGACTTCGCGTGACAGCTCGGCCAGAGTGGCTGGACGGCCGTACTTGAGCTCGAGTCGGCTACGTGCCTTCTGCAGACGGGCCAGCGTGTCTCCAGCGTGAACTGGGAGGCGAATGGTGCGACCTGTGTTGGCGATGCCGCGGGTGATTGCCTGACGGATCCACCATGTGGCATAGGTGCTGAACTTGAAGCCCTTGCGCCAGTCGAACTTTTCGACGGCATGCATGAGGCCGAGGTTGCCCTCTTGAATCAGGTCGAGCAACGGAAGACCAGAGGCCTGGTACTTCTTGGCGATGGAAACAACGAGACGAAGGTTCGACTGCACGAATGCACGCTCGGCCTCTTCGCCTTCTTTTGCAGCCCGGCGCAGTTCGCGCTTTTTGGCTGCTGTGATGTCTTTGCCGGCTGAGTCGAGGTCGGCAATTGCTGCCTTGCCGGCTTCGATCTGCTTTGCCAAACGGACTTCATCATCTTTGGTGAGAAGGGTGTACTGCCCGATATCGGAGAGATACAGGCGGACCAGATCCTCCTCATCGCGGTCGACGCGATCTTTGGCCACGGTTACTCCTCAGGGGGTTTTGATTTCAAGTTTGAACAAGCGGTTATCCGCGAATTCATCTTGACGATGTGCTAACGATACCTAGGTCGTCAAGCCCCCCACACCAGGGTCGCAAGTTTCGGTCCAAGATCGTTTCTTGTGATGGACGGTATCTCTATATCTGAATTTGCGTTGCTCTAGCCGACGCCGCCCGATTGGACAGTTATGCCTGATGAAATCGACCTGGCCATCGTTACCATGCGGTTTGATGCCACCGACGGTGGCACATTGTTGGCCGTCCTCAGTAAATACGTGGTGCTGTCGCGCATGCAACCCGGCTGCCGCAACATCGATTTGTGCGCGTCGGTCACTCGGCCCGGCCGGTTCTTGCTGATCCAGAAATGGGACTCGCCGGCCGCGCAGCGCGCGCACTTTGACAGTGACTTGATGATCGAAATGGCCCGCTCCTGCGAAGGCATTTTGGCGTCGCCCCCCGACATCGATATGTGGGACGGACCCAGCGCTCACGATCTCAACTGATTCATACCCAGGTGACCCCCTGACCCCTCTTTGGGTCGGTTAACGTCACCGTCAATTGCGGATTCAAGACCCGCATCTAGACAAGGAGTTCGCAGATGGCGAATCCAATTCTGAATGACAAGTCATTCAAAGAGATCGATCAAGCCGGTGCCACATCGGCCGGATGGGCTGCCCCCGCAGCGCACACCCGCGCAGGCTCAGGCCAGGCATACGGTTCGGCGCCCGTAACTGATGGGCCTACCAGCGACTGGAACGCCCAGACCATGACCGTAAGCGGCACCGCTACGGCAACGGGCGTGTTGTTCGTGTTGATGATGGCCGCAGCCGCTGTTGGCTGGAGCGCTGTCACCGTCAACGAGGGCCAGGTCCCGCAGTTCCCTCTCTGGACCTTGGGCGGCGTGCTCGTTGGTTTCTTGTGTGTCATCGCAATGCGTTTCAAGCCCCAGTACGCAAAGGTGCTCGGGCCTATCTACGCAGTGGCCGAGGGCGTGTTCGTCGGTGCCATCTCGCACTCATACGAGTCGTTCCAGAAGGGCATCGTCGTGCAGGCCGCAGGCGCCACCGTTGCGGTGTTTGCGATCATGCTGTTTCTCTATCGCACCAACATCATCAAGGTCACCGATCGCATGCGCCGCATCGTCATCGGCGCCACGTTGGGCATCATGGTGTTCTACGGCATCTCGATGCTCATCAATCTGTTCGGCGGCTCGGTGGGCTTCCTCAACGACACCAGCGCGCTGAGCATCGGCTTCAGCTTCTTGGTTGCCGGCGTTGCAGCGTTCAACCTTGCGCTCGACTTCGACTTCATCGAAAAGGGTGCCAAGGCTGGCCTCCCCAAGCAGATGGAATGGGTCGCAGCAGTTGGCCTTTTGGTCACCATCGTGTGGCTGTACCTCGAGATCTTGCGTCTGCTCTCGAAGCTCAACCGCCGCTAAACCGAGCGGGCACTGCTGCGTTTGCTAAATATACCAAGGATGGTATATTTAGCAAGTGAACGATCTTATGCCCCTCGACGAAGCAGCGCGCCGGCTTGGCGTGACCCGTCGGCGCGTTCAAGCACTGGTGTCATCGGGCCAGATTCATGCTCGCAGGGTTGGGTTGCAGTGGCTGGTGCCGGCTGAGGTTCTTGGGCAGTACCAACACACGAGCGTTCGCAATCCGGGTCGTCCGCTGACGCAACACGGTGCATGGGCCGAAATCGGCGAGCTCGAGCGCCGCCACCCAGACACGGCACCTGCGTTGGATCGGATACGCCGGCGGGTTCGGCCCCGAGCCAATCACATTGATGTGTACGTGCACCCAGGTGTCATGCACAAACTGCGCGACTCGGCCACGCTTGTGCGCTCGGGGCGAGACGCTGCTGTTGAGGCCGGCGTCCCTGTAGACGCAGGTGACCACGACACGTATGTGCGCGCCAGCGAGGTGGCAGCGCTGATTGCTGAGGTCCGTGCCAGCGAGACGTTCACTGAGGCGAACGTACATCTGCACGTCGTCGACGATGATCAATGGCCGTTCGAGCCGAGTCAACGGTTCGCATCGCTGTGGGTGGCGTGGCTCGATCTCGAGGATCGCCAAGACCGTGCGGCGTCAACACTGCTCGACCGGTTGGGCGGCCGCGCCCGTGCGTGAGATCGACATCTCTGACCAATTGCTGCCGCCGCTAAAGCAGGGCCGGTGGCTCTGCGGCCTGCGGCCTTAGAGCGTGTTCAAGAACGTGATCAGCGCGTCGTTGAACTGCTCTGGTCGTTCTTGTTGCACCCAATGGCCGGCTTCGTCGATCAGCGTGTGGCCGCGGAAATCGGGCAGTGAGTTCTGCATGCGCTCGACGCCCGTGGGGTCCATGATCAACACGCCATCCTTCGCGCCAGCGATGAAGTAACTGGGCATGGTCACGCGATCGAGACCGAGGCCCTTCGCAAGCTCGTAGTTGGCGTCGATGTTGCGGTAGTAGCTCACCGGGCCGAAGAAGCCGCTGTGGCGAAACTGGTCGGCGTAGTAGAGCAAGTCGTCTTCGCTGAGCCATGGCCACGGGCGTGCGGGCGGCACCGGTGTGTCGGTGAGGAAACCGTTGCCTTCCATGGGGCGCATTTCGGTGGGCATCACGAAACCATCACCGCTTGCGGACCACAAGAACTTGGCCATGTTCATGTACGGGTCGGCTTCGAGTTCGGCCTCGGCCGGCCCAACCTCTTGGAAGTAGAGCATGTAGAAAAAGTTGTCACCCGCGACCATCTTCATCAGCTCGGTGGGCTTGCCGATCCACTGCACGGCGGGAACGCTCACGCCAACAACGGCGCGCACCCGCGAGGGGTTCAGCCGAGCGTTCTCCCACACGATGATCGAGCCCCAGTCGTGGCCCACGAAGATCGCTTGCTCTTTGCCGAGGTCGTCGAGAATCGCGTTGAGGTCGTCGGTGAGATGATCGATGCGATACGCCTCAACCTCTTTTGGCACCGACGAGTAGCCGTAGCCGCGCTGGTCGGGGGCAATGGCGTGATAGCCAGCAGCCGCAAGCGCTGGCAGCTGGTGACGCCACGAATACGCGCCCTCAGGAAAACCGTGGCTCAAGATCACGGTGGGGTCCGCGGGGTTGCCAGCCTCAAGCACCTGCAGGTCGACGCCGTTTACGTGCAGCGTGCGTTGGCGAATCTCTGGAGAAAGCGTCATGCCTGCAGTATTGACTACGGCTCGACCGTTGGCCTACTTGGCGGCGCTAGGGATGGCGGTCTCGCTGATGGCGCAGAGCTCGCCCCAAGTGAGTCCGTCGCTGCCCCAGATCTTCTCGAAGGCGCCATCGGTTGCGTCGGTGAAGCCGAGACGATTACGGAAGTTGTAACGCCAGCGCTGCTGGTTGGTGGGCACGCCAAGGCGGTCGAGCCGACCAAGCGAATACGTCTCCCACGCAGCCACCTGGGCCAAGCTGAGATCGTTGTCGGCCGGTGCCTCGCCGAAGCCGCCAACGAGTCGGTCGCGGGCCCGCAGCAACACTCGGCCAATCGAGGTAGCCGTTGCGGTTTCGCTTTGCTGACGAGGCTTGCGGGTGTCTTCGAACGCTCCGCTGCACGCACGGATGTGAATGGTCTCGCCGATCTCGCACGAGATGCCTGACAGCGGCGTGGTTTCATCGACATCGATGATGACGTCGTAGTCGTTCATGCCCAGCGCGTCGACCAAACCAGCCGCAATGCTGCGAATGACTTCGGCGTCGAACCACACGTAGTTGAACACCTCAGGAGTAACGGTGATGGTCATGTGCGCCCGTCTCTACTTGTGTGCCGATTGATCGGCGAGGCGCTTGGCCTCACGGATCTGGCCGACTGCAACCTTGCGTTCGTTGAGTGCTTGCATGCTGACTTCGGCGATGACTTCGACCTCGTCGTCGGTGAAGCCAGCGAGTTCGCGGAACCTGCGGGCGAGACCAATCGGTGACTCTTGGCTGTCGCTGCGAGTGCCGCCGTAGCTGAACAACTTGTCGACCACGTTCTGAAACTCGAGCGCCTTCTTGCGGCGCTCAGGGTCGTTCTCGGTGATCTTGCGCAACCAGTCGGAACCCATCTTCACGTGGGTGACTTCGTCGGCCAGCATCCAGTCTTCGCAGAACTCGAGGTACTGATCGCCGGCCAGATCGCCGAACTCTTTCATGGTGGTGAACACGTCGATGGCCAAGCCTTCGAGGGCACGGTTCACACCAGCGAGACGCAGCACCGGATCGGAGCTGCACGCCGCTTCGAACAGCACGGTGTTCTCGGCGTATTGGCCGATCTCACTGCCCATCCAATCGCTGAGCTTCACGCTGATTTCTACGTGACGAGCTTCGTCCCAACACTGGCGGGCCATGTCGAGCTTCAGTGCAAACGGAGCCTCGGTGCCGGTTTCGAAATCCCAGCAGGTGCGACCGGCGCCTTCGAGCGCCTGGATCTCGCCCACAAAGATGCCGTGCATTAGGCCGCGTGCACCATCGCTGGCGTCGCGCCGTGAGGGCGTGAGGCGCATGTTGTTGGTGCGCTTGCTCGGGCCATCGGCATCGCCGTTGGCGTTGACGTTGACGGCGAGAGCGGTGCGTTGATCGGCCATGCGATCGGCAATGGTGATCTTGCTGAAGCGGCTATCGCGAGCCAAATCTTCGACGGGGAAAAACTTGCGCATGAGTTGGTCCTTTCGCTTAGAGCGAGCCGAGTGTGCCGATGCCGGCGATGCCGCCAGCCTCGATCATGATGGCTTCGAGCTTTTGCATGTGCGCCGCGGCGCGGGCAGCTTCTTCGGGAGTCTCGATGAGGCTCTGCAGAATCATTTCGCCATCGCGCCAGTCGTCGAACTCATCTTGCAGGATGAACTTGAGCGAGCGGATCGTTGGCGCATCGGTGATTTCGCTAGTGCCGTTGAGGTGATACGTGTAGGCCGCGATGAACCGTGGGATGAGCACGCGATACACACCAACAAGCTTTTCGATGGTGAGCTCGGGACCTTCGGGCTCGGTCATTGCCTCAATGAAACGCACCATGGCGTCGTTGGCCGGCGCGGTGAGGCGCTCGGGGTTCATCTCGCGCAGCTCGGGCAGGCGCTTGTGCCACAGCTCGGCGTGCCATGCGTGCTTGTAGCAGTGGGTGCCGAGGCGCATCTTCACGTCGAGCTCGGGCACGGTGGCAACCCATCCGCCCAATGCTTCGAAGAGCTTCATTTCGGTCCACTTGTAGTTGCCGACGCGGCGAGCGGACTCTTCGACATCGAAGATGCCTGGCAGCGTGCGACGGTCCCAAGGGGCAAACGGTGCTCGTGGCTTATACGGATCGGCCATGGTGAAATCCCCCAACGTGGAAACGAAACTCCGTGCAGGTTACCCCACCGCCTTGGTGGCAGGGCAAGGGAGCCTTGGGGCGCGACTAGGGCTGGGGGGTCTGCGGCTGGGGGGTCTGCGGCAAGCGGCGAGCGGTGGGGCGCTCTGCCAACAGTTCGTCGGGCAGCGGCTGACCCGAGATTTCGTCGGTCCAGTAGGTGCCGGCTTCGAGACGAGCGAGCGCAGTTTCGACATCGGCCAGATCGGTTTCGATGCGGTCGAGGTCGATCTCGGTCGTAGCGGTGACGGGATCTTGCATGCGCAGCAGGTTAGCGCCCTCGCGTGGTCGCGCTGCCGTCGCAACTCGGTGGCGTACCGTAGTGCGTGGCACAAGTTCGACTACAGAACATCACTAAGCAGTTCGACGGCGTCACCGCTGTCGAAGACATCAACCTCGACATCGCTGATCGCGAGTTCATGATCCTGCTCGGCCCATCGGGCTGCGGCAAGAGCACGTTGCTGCGCATCATCGCCGGCCTCGAGGACCCAACCGAGGGCGAGGTCTACATCGGCGACACGATGGTGAACAACGTCATGCCGAAACAGCGCGACGTTGCGATGGTGTTCCAGAGCTATGCGCTGTATCCGCATAAGTCGGTGCAGGACAACATCGAGTTCCCGCTCAAGGTTCGCAAGGTTCCCAAGGCGCAGCGCGCTGCGGCCGCGATTGAAGCAGCGACATCGCTTGGCCTTGGTGAGTATCTCGATCGCAAGCCCGGCGCGCTCAGCGGCGGTCAGCGCCAGCGAGTCGCTTTGGCTCGCGCCATCGTTCGCAATCCGGCGGTGTTCTGCATGGACGAACCGCTGAGCAACCTCGACGCCAAGTTGCGTGGCGAAACTCGTGCCGAGCTCATCGCCTTGCATCGGCGCCTCAACTCAACCTTCGTCTACGTGACCCACGATCAGGTCGAAGCAATGACCATGGGCACGCGCATCGCGGTGATGTCACGTGGCCATCTCGAGCAAATCGGTACGCCGCAAGAGGTGTACGACAAGCCGTCGTCGGTGTTCGTGGCTCAGTTCGTTGGCATGCCACCGATGAACATTTTGCCTGCGGGTTCGCTCGAGACCGGCCCCCACCTTGTGGGCGTGCGCCCCGAGCATCTGCGCATTTCGCCAGATCAACCGTTGTCGCTGCAGGTGCAACTTGTCGAGCAACTCGGTCACGAGGTGCACATCACCGGCAGTGTGGGCGATCGGCGTGTGGTGATTCGCCAAGATTCAGCGGCGGTCGTGCCCGCCGTGGGCAGCGTCGTGCAGGTTGGCGCCGCCGAAAACGTGCGCCATCGATTCGATGCTGTCACCGAGCAGAGGATCGCTGAATGAAAAGAAAACGGCGCGACTCTGGGCTGGCGGCGCTCATGCTTGTGCCGTCGGGTGTGATCTTGCTGTTGTTCGTTGTGTACCCACTGATCAAAGCGGTGTGGTTGGGGCAACAACGATGCGGCGTCACGAAGTGCACGAACAATGGGTTCGATCAGTATCTCGATGCCTTCCGCAGCAACGAGTTTCAAGACGCACTCATCGTGACCGCGAAGTACGCGCTCATCACGGTGCCCATCGGCTTGGTGCTCGGTGTGGCGTTGGCCGTGCTGGCCGACAAATACATGCGCGGTGTCGGAATCTTCCGCACCATTTTCTCGAGCACCGTGGCCACCAGCGTGGCCGTTGCTTCGGTGATGTGGTTCTTCTTGCTCAACCCAAACGTTGGCGTGCTTTCCGAATGGATTGGTGGCATTGCCAAGACGCCAGGCCTGTTGCAGGATCCTCGGTCGGCGCTGTGGGCGGTGTCCGCGAGTTCCATCTGGGCCAACCTCGGGTTCACCTTCATCGTGGTGACCGCTGGGTTGCAGGGCGTGCCGAAAGATCTCTACGAAAGCGCGTATGTCGATGGCGCTGGCGGCTTCAGTCGGTTCACCAACGTGACACTGCCGATGATCTCGCCCACGCTGCTGTTCGCAACGGTGGTGCTGACCACTCGTGCGTTCCAGTCGTTCGGAGAGGTCGACCTACTCACCGAAGGCGGACCGTTGGGCAAGACCACCACGCTCACGTACCTCGCATACGGTTCGGGCTTGCCCACTTCTAACGACGACGGACTTCGGGCAACGGT
>SESD01001019.1_pt1 | contig 16132 bp, 16 predicted proteins | sample 3171411 | NCBI WGS metagenome assembly SESD01 (sample SAMN06051880, study PRJNA518727) | freshwater metagenome | biome: subpolar coniferous forest; feature: holomictic lake; material: water; isolation source: holomictic Lake 442, 16.5 m depth | place: Canada: near Kenora, Ontario | collected...
ACTGTTAAGCAGAGCATAATTGCCCAATCAAAAGCTTTAAAGACACCAATTTTAATTGGTGGTGTAACAAAGTCGACAAAGGGCCCACAAAATCAGTCAATATTATTTAATCCAGATATAAAGCAGGTTTATACAAAGCGTTATTTAACCCCATTTGGTGAGTATCTACCAATGAGATCAGTTGCAAGCAGATTTTCGCAATATGCAGATCAAGTAGATGATTTTGTTGGCGGGGAATCAGATACGGTTTTTAAAATTGGAAAAATAACGTTCCAAAGTTTAATCTGTTATGAGATTTTAGATGATGCATTGCGAGATGAGATTAAATCTGATTTTCTAGTAGTACAAACAAATAATGCAACCTTTGGCGATACTGCCCAACTTGATCAGGAGCTTAATATTGCAAGGGTGAGAGCTGCAGAGAGCGGTCGATATATTCCATATGTCTCCACCACTGGAGTAACCACTTTAATTGATAATAGGGGAAATATTATTAGTGATTTACCCAAATTTGCTTCGGCAACATTATTTGGTGAGATTGAGAAGGTAAATGGCAGTACCTTTACCCAAGTATTTGGTAAATACTTAGAGGCTATCGCTATTATTTGGCTACTAGTAATATTGGCATTACGTCGAAGGGGGAGTAGATGAGCAGCGTTCTCATAGTTATTCCTACCTATAATGAATCTGAGAGTATTAAAGCACTGCTTGCCCGGTTAGATAAGGTAAGAGTGTTAGTCGCAGATAAATATAAGATTGATATTTTAATTGTTGATGATAACTCACCTGATAAGACAGCAGATATTGTGCGCGGATTAAATCTTGCTAATTTGTCGATATTAAGTAGATCAGAAAAATCAGGGCTTGGGCCTGCATATCTAGCCGGCTTTACCCAAGGATTGCAAAAAGATTATCAATACTTTGTTGAGATGGATGCAGATCTAAGCCATCAACCTGAGCAGCTAATAGATTTGCTTAACGCTGCAAGTAGTAATGATCTAGTTATTGGCACCAGATGGATACCAGGTGGTTCGGTAGTAAATTGGCCGAAGCAGCGTCAGTTAATATCTAAAATGGGAACAAGTTATGCAGCCTTTGTATTAAATCTGCCATATAAGGATCTAACCTCTGGGTTTAGAGTATTTCCAAGACAATTACTTGAAAGAATTAACTTTTCCGAAATTGAAACTCGTGGTTATGGTTTTCAAATAGAGATGGCACTTAAATCGATAAAGCTTGGCTTTGGTATTAAACAGGTGCCAATTACCTTTGTGGAGCGGGAGAATGGGTACTCAAAGATGAGCTTTGCAATCATCTGGGAGGCTTGGTCGATGGTCAGTATTTGGGGTTTTAAGCGCTTAGTTAATCGCCGATAATCTACATTATGTAAAGTAGAAAAGATCTAGTTAGAGGCCAACTCCTCGATCGACAGACAGCTGCAGATTAGATTTCGATCCCCATAAACACCATCTATCCGCCCAACTGTTGGCAAATACTTACCTGCTCTACCAATTCCAACCTCTTGGCCATTTGGAAATGCTGCAATCTCTCTGGAGTATTTACGATCCCACTTCTCATTTAGTAAATCACCAATTGTGTGGGGTGCAAATCTAAGTGGTGATTGCTCAATACTTAGTAAGCCATCCTCAATCTGGGCTATCTCACCTCTAATACTCTCCATAGCAGCTAAGAAACGATCTAACTCCCGAATATCCTCAGATTCAGTTGGTTCAATCATCATTGTGCCAGCAACTGGAAAGCTCACCGTTGGCGCATGAAAACCATGATCCATTAACCGTTTTGCGATGTCATCAACTGTAACGCCAGTATTTTTAGTTAATTCACGAATATCAATAATGCACTCATGTGCAATATGTCCATTTTGACCACGGTATAAAACTGGAAATAATCGGTCAATCTTCTTTGCTAAGTAATTAGCCGAAAGAATTGCCACCTCAGTTGCCTTAGTTAAACCAGCACCACCCATCATCCGGATATACATCCAAGATATTGGCAATATTGATGCGCTACCAAATGGTGCGCTAGATACTGGACCAGGGCCAGTTTTAGGACCAGCTAACTCAGTTGCATCATGGTTTGGTAAAAATGGCGCTAAGTGAGCACGAGCGATTACTGGACCAACCCCTGGTCCCCCACCACCATGTGGAATACAAAATGTTTTATGCAAATTAAGATGTGAAACATCTGCGCCAAACTTTCCGGGCTTTGCCACACCAACTAATGCATTTAAATTAGCGCCATCAACATAAACCTGACCGCCGGCATCATGAATAAGCTCACAAATTTGTGAGATTGCCTCTTCAAATACACCATGTGTTGATGGATAGGTAACCATTAATGCCGCTAGATTCACTCGATAGGTTTCAATCTTTTCCTTTAAATCACTTAAGCTAACATTTCCAGCCTCATCACAAGCAATCACAATTACCTTCATGCCAGCCATAACCGCACTAGCTGCATTTGTGCCATGAGCACTAGATGGAATTAAACAAATATCTCTATTTGCTTCTCCCCTGCTATCTAAGTAATTCCTAATTGCTAGTAAGCCAGCAAACTCTCCTTGTGATCCAGCATTTGGCTGCAGTGAAACAGCGTCATAACCAGTTACTGAGATTAGCCAATCACTTAATGATTTTATTAACTCTAGGTAGCCTGCTGTTTGATCTGCGGGCGCAAATGGATGGATGGAGTTAAATTCTGGCCAGGTAACTGGAATCATCTCAGAGGTGGCATTTAACTTCATGGTGCAGGAGCCAAGTGGAATCATGGTTCGATCTAGTGCCAGGTCTCGGTCAGATAAAGATCTTATGTAGCGAAGCATGGCGGTCTCTGAGTGGTAGGTATTAAATAACGGGTGCGCTAAAAATGTAGATTTACGCTCAATCTTAGAGCTGGCAAGATTTACTGCACTATCTTTGAAACCAAATACCTTAATTAATGCCGCTAAGTCTGCTGGCTGGCATGTTTCATCAAAGGAGATGCTCACCTGATCAGGTGCAATTAAGCGCAGATTAAAACCAGCTAGTACTGCTTGTTTGGCAAACTCCCCTGCTTTATTACTTTTAATTAAAACGGTATCAAATATCTCATAATCATCAACAGTTAGACCAGCTTCTTTTGCGGCAGCTCTAAATGAGTAAGCCATACTCTGAATATGTTTAGCAATTGCGGTAAGACCTGATGGACCATGCCACATCGCATAAAAGGCGGAGATAACTGCGAGCAATACTTGCGCGGTGCAGATATTAGAGGTTGCCTTATCCCGGCGAATATGTTGCTCTCTAGTTTGCAGCGCTAATCTAAATGCCAGATTGCCATGAGTATCAATTGATTGACCAACTAATCTACCCGGAAGAGAGCGCTCTAAACCATTTCGCACCGCCATAAAACCTGCATGTGGGCCACCAAAACCAACGGGTACACCAAAGCGTTGTGCTGAGCCAACTGCAATATCTGCGCCATACTCCCCGGGTGATTTAAAGAGGGTGAGTGCTAGCAAATCAGTATTTACAATAGCTAGTCCACCAGCTGTCTGGATTTTTTCAACGAGTGCTGCGATATCTTTAACCCGCCCAGTTGAATCTGGGTAAGCAATAATGCCGCCAAAAATTTCAGATGCAAACTTACTCGCAGCGTAATCACTTTCAATTACAGAGATCTTTAGTGGTTTTGCTCTGGTTTTAATAACCGCTTTCACCTGCGGATGTAAATTAATATCAATTACAAAAGCAGCATCATCACTGCCCTGCCAAACTCTTCTGGCAAGTGTCATTGCCTCAGCTGCAGCGGTTGCCTCATCTAGCATAGATGCGTTAGCAATTGCCAATCCAGTCAAATCAGTTACCGCCGTTTGAAAGGCAAAGATCGCCTCTAACCTACCCTGACTAATCTCTGGTTGATATGGCGTGTATGCGGTATACCAGCCGGGATTTTCCAATACATTTCTTAAAATAACTGCTGGTGTAATTGTTCCGTAGTAACCAGTTCCAATTAAAGATTTCATCACCTTGTTTTTCTTAGCAATTTCTTGGATCTCAGCAAGGGCTGCAACCTCTGAGATACCAGCTGGCAGTGATTTCTCTATCTCACCTTTAATGTGAATATTTTGCGGCACCACCGCTTTAATAAATGAATCTAAATCCTTATATCCCAACTCAAGCAGCATGGTTTGGATCTGGTATTGATTAGGACCGATATGACGATCGCTAAAATCAACGCGGTGCGACATTACATCCCCAATCAGTTATAGCGGGAAGTAATGGTAATTGTTTTAGGCGCCTTTTAGTTTTCTACGTTGGGCTAACTCATCGTTAGATTGGCCACTAATAAGTGTGCCATCATTAATATTCTCACCCTGCAGCGTGGCGAGAGAGCCCTCAACCTCACTCCAGACCTTTCCAATGGCGATACCAAAGACACCTTGGCCACCTTGCAGTAGGTCAACAATCTCATCTGGACTGGTGCACTCATAGATTGATGCGCCATCACTCATTAAGGTAATGCTCTCTAGATCTTTAACACCCTCAGCACGTAGGTGCTCAACAGCGGTGCGAATATTTTGCAGTGAGACCCCAGTATCAAGTAAGCGCTTTACAATCTTTAAAACTAAAATATCGCGAAAGCCATATAGACGTTGTGAACCAGAGCCGGCTGCTCCCCTAACACCTGGCTCAACTAAGCCAGTACGTGCCCAGTAATCCAATTGACGGTATGAGATGCCAGCTGCAACACAAGCGGTTGCACCGCGATAACCGATCTCAGTAGAGCTACTCATGGGGACTCAATTCTATGGGGAGGTGATAATTGTAGAATAGGCGTAGCGAAAATGGGCATACGACACGAAAAGCTTTAACCCAAGGTTTAGGGTTGGACTTATCCAAGGAAATCTTCTGGATTAATCTGATCTAAGAACTCCTTAAACCGCTCAACCTCATCCTCTGCCTGATCTGGGATCTCAATACCAGCCTCCTCAAGTAATGCCTCACTAGCCAAAATTGGAGCACCCATCCGAAGAGCTAATGCGATCGCATCACTTGGCCGGGCGGAGATAGTTGGGCCATCTTTAAATATTAATTCGGCATAAAAGATGCCATCCTTTAACTCAGTTAGATGGACCGTATTTAACGTTGCTCCTAATTGGCCAAGTACATCCTTAAATAGATCATGGGTTAATGGCCGAGGTGGTGCTACCTCTTGTTGGGCAAAGGCGATTGCAGTTGCCTCCACCGCACCTAACCAGATTGGCAGATATCGAAGACCATCTGACTCTTTTAATAGGACGATTGGTTGATTGGAGGGCATTTCAACTCGCACGCCCATCACCTCAACTGGGTGAAATTTGCTCATTAAAGTAGTAAAACTATTTATTACTTAGCGCGGTGCAGACCAGCACGTACTAATGAAGCATGCAATCTAATTGATAAGGATGCTAACTCGCGTTCAACCTCTTCTGCCCGAGCCTTTGCATCAGATCCTTTTTGGCGAAGCAGTGGAGTTGTTACCTGCTCAACTAAACCAATCTCTCGATCTGCGGCAGTCTTAAATGCACGAAGGTGGCGAGCACCAATTCCAAAGGCGGAGATCTCAGCAACCGCTTTAGCAACAGCTAATGCATCGCTATCGTAATGGCGGCCCCGAATCTCAATTAAGCCATAGGACTCAATCTCAGTTAATTGTTCATCGGATAGATTTGAGGCAGAAAGTAACTCTGCTCTGGTTAAGCGAAGATCGCTCTCACTTACAAATTGATCAGCGGTTAATGTGCCATCAATGGAAGCAAGACGTGGTGTGGCAACTCCACCGACTGCTTTGGCTGGGACCAATCCACGATCCATTGCATCTAAATTCTCTTTAATAACCTTAAGTGGCAGGTATTGATCACGTTGGGCAAGGAGAACAAAACGCAATCTCTCTAAATCTGTTGTTGTAAATTTACGGTAACCACTTGGAGTGCGTTGTGGCTCAATTAAACCCTCAGACTCAAGAAAGCGAATCTTTGAGATTGTGATATCGGTGAACTCACTACGCAATCTAGAGAGAACCTCTCCGATACTTAAGTAGGCTCTTGCTGGTACGGCCATTATGCAGCCCCCACAAACAAAGTTAGGTGATACTTGCCGATTTGAATCTCATCTCCGGCTTTAATCTCTGCCTCTTTTATTGAAACCGCATTTGCATAAGTGCCATTTAAGCTACCAAGATCCTTAATCCGGTAACCATCCTTTTTACTAATTAATGCATGGGATCTGGAGACAGTGATGTCATCAAGACAGATCTCATTACTAATATCTCGGCCAATTTTTGTCTCAGAAGCATCTAATAAGTATCGTCCGCCGATACCTGCACCCTTTAGTACTAACAAAATGCCAACTCCCTTTGGTAATTTAGCAACAATCTCTTGTTGTTCACTACTTAAAGATTTATATAACTCATCACTTGCCACCTGCTGCGGGATTGCCCGCAATTGGCGCAAATTAAGCGTTGAGGTAAGGTCATTTGGAGGCGTCGCCTTGTCAGCCATAACTCCCCCAGCCGCTTTTACCTAAACTACAGCCTTACCCTATGCCTTGGTCAGGCGGGGGGTCAAGCGGTCAGATTTTGGTACTCAGGCGCAGAAAGTAGTGATTCTTCGAGTGTTTGCGTGACAATTTCGATCTCAGCAATCCAGCCAGCTCCATATGGATCAGTATTTATCACCTCAGGGGCAGTATCAAGTGATTTATTAACTGCAACTACTTTTCCAGTAATCGGGGCATAGATTTCAGAGACAGATTTGGTTGATTCCACCTCACCGCAGACTGAGTTTGCAGTTACTGAGGCGCCCTCCTTTGGTAATTGAATATAAACAATGTCACCTAGCGCAGCTTGAGCAAAATCGGTGATGCCAATTCGAAATTTTGTAGGTGAGATCTCCTTTATCCACTCATGCTCTTTGGTGTAACGAAGATCTGCTGGCACCTGTGACATTAAAACCCCTTAATAAAAGTAATCATCTCTTTAAGCCCTTATAAAAGTACTGCGCCCCTGTATAAAAGTAAAGCACAACCCCCCAGATTGCAAAAGCCCAGCCAATAATAAAGCACCATTGGCCAACAATTGATAGATCCTTAAGAAGCAGAAATGGAAATGCGTATAAGAGGTTAAAGGTTGCCCCTTTACCTAGATATGTCACCTCTAAAAATGGAATATTACGAAATTTTTGATAGATAACTAGCAGCAAAAGAATTAGATCTCGGGCGATAATTGCAATCACTAAAGACCAAGGCAGGTAATCGCGGGTGGCCAAAGCGATGATAATTGCACCGATATAGAGACGATCAACAGTTGGATCAAACTTTGCACCAAACTCTGAGGTTTGATTAAGTGCTCTGGCCACCTTGCCATCCAAATAATCGGTTATGCCGCCAATTGTTATCACCACAAAGCTAGCGATTGGCTGATCGGCAACTAGAAAGAGGTATAGAAAGAGGGGTATGCCTAGCGCCCGAAGCAGTGTGAGTGCATTTGGAATATTAACCATTATCTCGATCCTTAATCTTTACCGCCACCTCAATTGGGGTGCCATCAAAACCAAACTCCTCACGCAAACGTCGCTCAATAAATCTTCGGTAGGCATTTTCTAGGAACTCAGTTGCAAAGACAACAAACTTTGGCGGACAAACTCCAGCCTGGGTGGCAAACTTAATCTTTGGTTGTTTACCCCCTCTAACCGGTGGCGGATTGCCGCCAACTAACTCCCCTAAAAATGAGTTTAACTTTGCAGTTGGTATTCGCTTCTCCCAACTTGTAAGTGCGGTGCGAAGTGCGGGAGCTAGGCGATCTCGATGCCAACCAGTTTTGGCGGAGAGGTTAACCCGCTGCGCCCATGGGTATCGCTCCAGTTGGCGATCAATCTCCTTATCTAAAACTAATTGCCGCTCCTCATCTACTAAATCCCACTTATTCATAACAACAACCAAAGCTTTACCCGCCTCATCTGCCATGCTGACAATTCGAATATCTTGCTCGGTAAGAATCTGGGAGGCATCAAAGATAACTAAGGCAACCTCTGCTCGTTCAAGTGCGATCTGAGTTCGAAGGGAGGCGTAGTAATCAGTTCCACTTGCTTGATGAGCCCGCCTTCTAATTCCAGCGGTGTCGATAAATCTCCAAGTAGATCCACCAAACTCAATTAACTCATCCACTGCATCTCTGGTGGTTCCTTCAGCATCATCTACTAATGCTCGAGTTTGCCCAGCTAAAACATTTAACAAACTTGATTTACCAACATTGGGCCGGCCTACTAATGCAACTCTTCGATAACCATCATCTACCTGCTCACTGCCAACCTCAGGCAATTGTGAGATAAGTAAATCAAGTAGATCACCACTGCCTCGGCCGTGAAGGGCGGAAACAAATCGTGGTTCACCTAAGCCAAGATTCCAAAGTGCGTAACCATCTGCTTCATCCTCGGCATTATCAATTTTATTTCCAACTAAAATTACTTTCTTACCACTTTTGCGAAGTAGATCAACCAATGATTGATCCTCATCTAATGCACCAACTTGAGCATCGACTACAAACATAATTAAATCAGCCTCAGCAATTGCCGCCTCAGCTCCAGCGGTTATCTTCTCAGAGATCCCCTCAGGCTTTACCTCCCAGCCGCCAGTATCAACTAGAAAAAATCTGCGCCCATTCCACTCCGCCTCATACTTAACTCGATCCCGAGTTACGCCAGGAGTGTCCTCAACAATTGCTTCACGTCTGCCAATCATTCGATTTACTAGCGTTGATTTACCAACATTTGGCCGGCCAATAACTGCTATTGTTGGCAACCCCAATAAATTTCTCTGCTTAAGCCATTTCCAAATCTGATCTGTTACCTCTTGCAATGACAATCGTGTTGAATCAATTACGGCGGCATCTTCAGCTTGGGTAAGGGGTGAGATCGCTCTGGTTGAATCAATTTGATCACGATTTGCTAATGATTGACCAACCTTTTCCCCACCAATACTCTCACTCATCTCACTCTCACGCCGGCTAGTGCGAGCTGAGATATCTGCATGTAAATAGATCTTAAGTTGCGCGTTTGGCGCCACAACTGTGCCAATATCCCTGCCTTCAACCACAATGCCAATAGGGGCCTCTTCAATGTATTTTCGTTGCAGATCAAGCAAAATCTTACGCACACCCGCCATCGCACTAATCTGACTTACCAAATCATTTATTCGCTGAAATCGAATCGGCTCAGATATATCGATGCCATCAACTAAAATCTTTGGATCTGCCGGATTTGTATCAAAGGTAATCTCACTTTTTTCTAAAACTGCAACTACCTGCGACTCGCTATCAACTTTATTCTCTAGCGCAAGATATGTTGCAGCCCGATAAAGTGCGCCAGTATCTAAGTAACTCCAATTAGCACGAAGTGCAATTGCCTTTGCCGTCGATGATTTACCAGAACCACTTGGTCCATCTATGGCAAGTACTAAAGCAGACATGAGGTGAGTCTATCTTTAGTGTGTAAAGATATTTATCGATTTTTCACTGGGTGGACCTTAAATCCAACCGAATTTAAGTGATCAGAAAGTTTTTGGCAGTCAGTAGATGAAAGAGCTAGCGTAATTAAGCCAGTCTCCTGCCCAGGTGAGTGCTCAATTGATAAGTCCTCTATGTTTACTGCAATCTTTGCGCACTCATTAAAGATGCGAGCTAACTCTCCTGGTTTATCATCAATTACAACTGGCAGATACTCATACTCACGGGCCTTTGCACCATGTTTACCAGGTATTTTATCTTTACCCGCCTTACCTCTGCTAAGAAAATCCTTAGTTGAAGCAGAGTTATTACTTGCAATATTTTTTTGCAAACTTTGTAAATCATTAATTAATCTCTCAAGAACTGGTGTTAATGCTTGATTATTACTTAGTAATATCTGGCTCCAAAGATTAGAATCTGCCTGCGCTAATCGAGTTATATCGCGCAAACCTTGACCTGCAAGATTTAATTTATTCTCTGCGATATCAATTAATTGCCCAGCTAACGCAGAGCTTAATATTTGTGGCAGGTGAGATATTTTTGCAACAATCTCATCATGCTCTGAAGCACTCATCCAATACCCAGTTGCCCCACATAGGGTGATCAATTGATCAGCGATCTGCTTAGCCTTTGTAGACAAATCAGCATCATCAATTCCAATACATGCCCGGCCAGCAAATAAATCTGCCCTTGCCCCAGTTGCTCCACTGATCTCTCGTCCTGCCATTGGATGCAGCGAAACAAAGTTTTTGCTATTCGCTGATAACTCTTTTATCTTAAGTAAAAGATTAGACTTTACGCTAGCTAAATCACAAACTATCGAGTTTGGATTTGCATCTAATTGTTCAATAATTGTTCTCTGATTTACTTCAATTGGTACTGCAACAATAATTAACTCTGGCTGGGCAATATCAACGCTTTTAACTAAATCAGCTGCTAATTTGGCTGCTGCTGGGTCGTTATCAAGCATCTGAACTGCAACCGATGCTGATTTAAGGGCTAAGCCAATTGATGTACCAATTAAACCGGCCCCTACGATACGAGCTGAGCTAATCATTGCTATTGCGCAAGATCTTTACGCAGAGCAATGGCACCTTTAAGGTAAATATGCTTTATATCGGCCAGATCCTTATCTAGGTGGGCGTGCATTAAGACTCTAACTACTCTAGGCAGTGATCCTTTAACATCGATCTCAACTGAGCATAAAAGCGGCACACTTCCTAAGCCAATCTTTCGGGCAGCGACCGCTGGAAACTCAGAGACTAGGTCCGGTGTTGAGGTGAGGATGATTGAGATTAGATCCTCAGTTTTAACACCATTACTAGAGAGCATTTCGGTCAGCAGCTGACTTACCTCATCGACCATCTGGGAGGCAGAGTCCTGCTCTAATTGGGTTGCTCCCCTAATTCCACGCACACGCATTTAGCAATAGTACCGACTCACATGTAGTTGGTGATTGAGGTTAAATCATTAAATCTAGATGTCGCTTTATTAGGAAATTGATATTGCAAAAAACGATTAGTAGAGAAATAGATTTTTACCCTTTGAAGTGAAATATCTACTTATTGATTTATCTCCCAGATATAGCGCCCACAAAAGTCGATAAATAGGTTTTCTGATGGTATGATGATTATAGATTTATCGATATATCGCTTATACGAAAATCGGTTTATTTACTTAACTTTAAAAGGGTAAAGAGATTTGCCAACTCTTGTGAATTTAAGACTCGATGACGGCCAGCTTTCATATCTCCTAGGTTGATCGGCCCAAAATCTAATCGGATCAAGCGCAGCACCTTAAGCCCTAGGGATTCAATCAGCCTTCTGATGATGTGATACCTACCCTCATGGATTGTGATCTCAACCCAATGATGGTTCTTACTAACCGCTCTGACATGGACAACCTTGATCGCTCTGGCCAGGCCATCTTCAAGGCGAACTCCCTGAAGCAGCTGATCTGAGAGCTGCTTATTAAACTCCCCCTCCACCTCAACTAAATAACGTTTCTCAAGTCCATAAGATGGATGAGTTGCCCGGTGGGCAAGATCGCCATCATTGGTTAAGAGAATTAATCCTTCAGAATCCTTATCTAATCTGCCAACATGATAAAGCCGGTCATTTCTATCCTTAAAGTAATCTCCTAAGTTTGCCCGTCCTTCCGGATCTGACATGGTTGAAATAATGCCCGCTGGTTTATGAAAGGCTAGGTAAGTCTTAGACTTATTTATCTTTAAACTCTCACCATCGACTTTAACATCATTAATTTCCGGATCATACTTACCACCTAGCTCAATAATGATCTCACCATCAACACTTACTCTGCCATCTAGAATTAACTGATCAGCAGCTCGCCTGCTTGCAATGCCAGCATCGGCAATTATTTTATTTAAACGAGTTTTACTCACGCGTAAGTTTAGCGCGCTTATTAAGTATTTAAGAAACTTTTAGATTTAAAGCTTATTTACTCAGTTAAGGTGGAGAGCAACTCATCTAAACCATCAATATCAGGCAGGAATGGGGCTAATGCTGGTAGATCTGCGATGGAGTTAAGTCCTAACTTCTCTAAAAAGAATGATGTGGTCTGATATAAAAATGCACCAGACTCCCCTTCAACACCAACCTCCTCAACCAAACCACGATTAACAAGAGTCTTCATTACCGCCTCAACATTTACACCCCGAATTGCAGATACTCGAGCCCGTGAGACTGGCTGGCGGTATGCAATAACCGATAATGTTTCAAGAGCTGCTTGAGTAAGCCGGGCTTGCTGACCATCTAAGACAAACTTTTCGACCAACGCAGCCATCTCAGGATGGCTGTAGTAACGCCAGCCCCCTGATACTTGGCGCAGTTCAAAACCATGTTGCTCACTCTCATACTTAGCAGCAAGTGAAATTAGAGCTGCGGTGATCTCATCGGTTGGCACCTCGATAATTTGTGCTAAAACAAGCTCAGAAACAGGCTCATCAACCACCATTAAGATCGCCTCTAAGCAACGCTGTAGTTCTACTTCAGACATTATCGGCCTCATCTATTGTTTGTACCGGTATATCAAACTCATCACTTACTCTAACCTCACCCGATGCACTACCGGTCCAGGTTATCTGTAACTCCCCTAGCGAAATCATCTGTTCAAATCTAACAACACCCTCTCGGTATAGCTCAAGAATGGATAGGAAGCGGGCTACAACTACCAATGTGGAGTCAGCATCAGAGATTAATGCTCTAAAGGTAACCGTGCCGGCACGGCGCAGATGCTCCACGACCTTAGCCGCCTGCTCAGCTACGCTTACCAGAGGTTGATGTAGGTGATCGATACTAAAGATCGGTGTTGTCTTTGGAGTTAATACTCGATTGGCAATAGCGGCAAATCTTTGGGCGCCCACGCCAATTAAAACCTCAGGTAGCAGTTGGGCAAAGTGGGGCTCAAGGGCTACTAATCTGGCAAAGGATCTCTCCTCCCGCTCAATCCGATCTGAAAAAATAGCGGCAATCTCTTTAAAGGCTCGGTACTGCAGTAGGCGGGCAAATAAAAGATCTCTTGCTTCAAGCAGAGCTAGATCTGCCTCATCATCTACCTCACCTGATGGTAGAAGTTTTGCCGCTTTTAAATCTAACAAGGTGGCGGCAACTACTAAAAACTCAGTTGTTTTATCTAAATCCCAGCCATTTTCACTGTTTTCTAGCTGTTTTATATAGGAAATAAACTCATCAGTTACCGCGCCCAGTGCGATCTCGGTGATATCCATCTTATGGCGAGAGATAAGTTGTAGCAGCAGATCAAATGGGCCATCAAAGTTAGCCAGGTGCAGGGAGAAACCAGCCACCCTGCCATCGGTAATGGAGGCAGCAGCAAGTGGTGTGGTGGTTAAATTTTCCTGCGACATGCGCAAAAGATACCGCCCACATCCTTGCCTTTGCACATGCCCCACCGTAGGTTGCGGGGCATGGGTAAAAAGGCTTTAAAGACTTCTCGGTTAAATGCTAAATCGACAATTAAACCACTTCGCTCATCCCCTCGCGAGGAGAGTCTGGCAACTACCGCTGATGCATTAGGCAAAAAACTACGTAACTTTCCAGAGCCAAGTAAAACACCTGAGGCCGGAAGTGCCCGGGTTATCTCAGTTGTTAATCAAAAGGGCGGAGTTGGTAAAACAACAACTGCAATTAATTTAGGCGCTGCACTTGCTGAGGTAGGAAGGCGAGTTTTATTAATTGATTTTGATTCTCAAGCATCTATGACAACCGGTCTTGGTATTAAAGGAGCAGCACTGCGTGAGCAGTATGGCTCTATCTGGTACCTGTTAAATGATGCTGAGGCAAAGCTTGAGGATTTCATTCTTAAATCAGCTGTTCCTGGCCTTGATTTTATTAGAGGTCATGAGGATCTAGCAGCGGCAGAGGCTGCATTTGTCTCTGAGATTGCAAAGGAGCATAAGCTTCGTAAATTATTAGCCCCAGTACTTGATAAGTATGATGTTATTTTAATTGATTGCTCACCATCTCTTGGCACACTCACAGTTAACGCTCTCACCGCCTCAAATGGGGTAATAATTCCAATGGAGTGTGAGTACTTTGCAGTGCTTGGTTTATCACTTGTTAAAAAGACAATTCAAAAGATTAAAGAGAACACCAATCCAGAGCTTGAGATCCTTGGTATTTTGGCAACGATGTTTGAGAAGAAAACTAGCCACTCCCGTGAGGTGCTAGAGCTAATCGATAAAGAGTTCCCAGATGAGGTCTTTGACACCATCATCTCTCGCACCGTTCGCTTCTCCGAATCAACTGTGGCAGGTCTTCCAGTAACAGCTTATGCAAGTAGTTCTACCGGCTCTGCTTCATATCGCAGGCTAGCTAGAGAGTTAATTGCAAGAGGAGGAGCTAAATGAGTCGTCGGGTAACTTTGCCAGGAGCAGATGAGTTATTTAGAAACACCGCCACATTAAGTGCAGTTCCCTCACAGCGAGAGAATGCCGAAGAGATAACACCTGCGCCAGTTGCAGCTGCTAATCAAAAAAATAATGTTCGAACCACACCAAGGCGGCGAGCTAATGCATTTGATCGAGCACCATCTGGGCGAGAAAAACATGATGAGAAAATAACTGTCTACCTATCCCCTGATGAGCTTTATGAATTAGATCAAGCTCGTCTTGCACTCCGTGGCGATCTTGGATTAGCGGTTGATCGAGGCAGAATTGTTAGAGAATCATTATCGATAATTATTGCTGACCTTGAAGCAAAGGGTGATCAAAGTATTATTGCTAGAAGATTGCGCGGCCGCTAACTCTTAAGTTGTTACCTCTACCTACCAGTTCCAGGTTATTCGTGAAGTTTTAGAGCCGCCACCAGATGGTGATTCACTAGTTGCTGATGAGTCGCCGTACTCGATTACATAACCCATCGTAGAGGAGTTTTCCGGAAGGTCATTCCATTTACCAGTGCCTCCGGAGAGAATTTGGAGTGCTGATTCGACACTGCTACAGTAATTTGGTTCATAATTATTCCAATTGGCATAAGAGTAATTATTGCTACCAACGGTATAAGGGAAAGCACGGCCAGTGTTTGTTTGGCCGCCACATGCACTATCACTTGTAGTCGAAAAAATTCTATTATATTCCGGAGCGATTGGATCAATCCAACGGTAATAGAAGGTGCTTAAATCTGCCACTGGTCTTACATTTCCACCAAGCCAAGCTGCTGCTGTTCCTACTTTACTGACCACAAAATCGTTCTCTTTGGAGGTTTGAATAGTCGCAAAGTAACCACAAAGTCCAAATACGGATCTACCCAAGGATGTGCAAGTAGTTAATGAACGACCACCACTTGGCATAGTAGAGGAGCTGTTTGAATAATTTGCTGATACCCCAGTTATTGCCTGATAAGCAGCATCCCAGCTGACGGCTGTTGCTATAAATTGATAGTAATGTCCATTATCACTAAAGTTCCAAGCAATTGGAGTTGATGTCGATTGTGCATCCCAAATTGCAGCTTGAAATACTGGAAGTGAGGTGCAGGCGGTTCCAGCGCTCTTGTTGTAGGAAATCCAAGGCAAAATAATATTGATATTTGCAACGGAGCCACGATAGCCAAGTAAGGCAGCGGTTGTCGCACCATCTGCTCCAGTCGAAGTTGCGGTTGTTGTCTCATATCCCTGTGGCGCAGCAAGGAGTCCAAGGGCGGTGCTAACACCAGGAGCGGTGGTATCAACTGTTAATACGCCGCAACTTAAGCTAAGTGCAAATGTAATAGTTGATGATGCACCAGATTGGCCGGTAGTTGTAAAGCCATTTGCCTTTAATACATCATAAACTGGGCCGTTATTTACCGCTCTGGTTGCGGGCTTGATAATTAGCGCTACCGTGGCAAGTGATTGTGCATCTACTGGAGTTAGTGCGGTATAGGCGTTATAGGTAATTCCAGTAGCGCCACCAAAGACGAAAATACCGTTGGTAATAGTTGAGGATGGAATAGTCCAGGAGGCGTAGGTAGTGCTGCCATTAATTGGAAAAGCCATCTCAAGAACCTGATTGCCACAACCATTTCTTCCAGTAGCATCATATGATTGATTCACATTACTTATAGAGATTGTAGAA
>SESD01001020.1_pt1 | contig 16128 bp, 15 predicted proteins | sample 3171411 | NCBI WGS metagenome assembly SESD01 (sample SAMN06051880, study PRJNA518727) | freshwater metagenome | biome: subpolar coniferous forest; feature: holomictic lake; material: water; isolation source: holomictic Lake 442, 16.5 m depth | place: Canada: near Kenora, Ontario | collected...
AAAGTCACAACAAAACGCTTTTTATCGTGCTGTGTTGTTTGTATGTTTGTTTTCGATTTTTTGGAAAACTTCTGCTTGGCTTTGTGCAACTGCACCGCTCGCTAAATGTTTAGTTTCATCAGATTTCAACATTAAAACTAAAACGATAGTAGTTGCAATCAAACCGCCGATGTAGAACCAAAAATAATCTTTTTCTTGTGTGTCAGACATGGTTAAATCCTCAATAGTTATTATAATAATTTTTGTCTCTTTCTTCGAAGAGGTCGTCCTAAAACGACGGCATATTTTTACCACGAATTTAGGTATCGTGTCAAAACCATAAATTTGAAATTGAATTTTTAAACGATTAAATTCCGTTAAATCGCTTTATAAATTCACTTAAATATATCGTTCAATTTAACTTTTAACTCAGGCACTTTATGCCCAAAATTATTCTCGCTTCTGCTTCTCCACGCCGCCAAGAGCTACTAAATCAAATCAATGCACGGCACATTGTGCAAATCGTCGATATAGATGAAACGCCATTATTTAACGAATCACCAACAAATTATGTACAACGTTTAGCCGCTGAAAAAGCCGCAGCGTGTGTCCAAAAATTTAATCCTGAGTTGCCAGTGCTTGCCGCCGATACGACTGTCGTTTTAGGCAATCAAATTATGGGGAAACCACAAAATCAAAACGAAGCATTCTCCATGTTGCAACAACTATCTGGAAATACACATCAAGTATTTACAGCCATTTCTTTATTCGGAAACAAACAACATCATGCGTTAAGTGTCACAGAGGTAACATTTAAAAAATTATCTGAAGCCGAAATTCTCGCGTATTGGCAAAGCGGCGAACCTATCGACAAAGCAGGAAGTTATGCGATTCAAGGTGTAGGTAGTTTATTTATTGAACGTATTAACGGCAGTTTTTCTGGTGTCATGGGCTTGCCACTTTTTGAAACTGCACAATTATTAGCCCAAGAAGGCATCGAGTTACTTACATGAGTGAAGAAATTTTAATTAACGTCACACCGCCAGAAACTCGTGTTGCAGTGATTGAAAATGGCGTATTGCAAGAGTTAATTATTGAGCGCAGTTGCAAAATTGGATTGGTTGGCAACATTTACAAAGGCGAAGTTTGCCGTGTATTACCAGGAATGCAAGCTGCTTTTGTTGATATTGGTTTGCCGCGATCTGCATTTTTGCATTTGTCTGATTTGTGTCCACGCGAATTGGAAAAGAAAGGTTCCGCCAATATCGAACATTATTTGCGTGAAGGGCAGCATATCGTTGTTCAAGTATTCAAAGATCCACTTGGTAGTAAAGGCGCACGTTTAACGATGGATCTTTCGATTCCATCGCGTTATCAAGTTTATATGCCGTATTCAATGAATACGGGTATTTCGCAACGTATTGAATGTGTCGAAGAACGCACTCGTTTAAAAACGTGTTTAGAGCAATTCAAACAAGCTAATAATTGCGGAGGATTTATTGCAAGAACGGCTGCTGAATCAGTTGAAGAAGCGGTTTTATTGGCTGATATGGAGTTTTTATTGAAATTATGGGAATCGATTAGTGCGAAAATTGCTACAGCAGCAGCCAAGCAATTCATCCATAAAGATTTACCACTCAGTATTCGTACCTTGCGTGATTTGTATCGCGAAGGCATTGAGCGCATTCGCGTAGATTCCAAAGAAACGTATGTAAAACTGGTCGAATTTGCTGAAATTTTTGCCCCTGAAATTATTCCAGTGATTGAACATTACGCAGGTGATTGTCCTGTTTTTGATATTTATAGCGTTGAAGATGAAATTGAAAAAGCCTTAGCTCGCAAAGTAAAACTTAAATCAGGCGGATATTTGATTTTTGACCAAACCGAATCAATGACAACGGTTGATGTCAATACGGGCGGTTATGTAGGTGGTCGAAATTTAGAAGAAACTATTTTTAAAACTAATTTAGAAGCCGCGCAAGCGATTGCTCGACAATTACGGTTGCGAAATTTGGGCGGCATTATCATCATTGATTTTATCGACATGAAAGGCGAAGAACACAGACAGCAAGTGTTGCAGGCATTAAATCGACATTTAGAAAAAGATCACGCGAAAACTAAAATTACCGAAGTATCTGTTTTGGGTTTGGTGGAAATGACGCGCAAACGCACACGCGAAAGTTTGGAACATATTTTATGTGAACCTTGTTGCGCGTGTGGTGGACGAGGAGTTTTGAAAACGGCTGAATCAATTTGTTTAGAAATTTTTCGAGAAATTATTCGTGAAGTTAGACAATACAAAGTGCAGCAAATTTTAGTATTAGCATCGAATGAAGTCGTTGAATTATTACTTGATGAAAAAGCCGATATGCTTTCAGATTTAGAAACGTTTTTAAGTGTTCAAATTAAATTTCGCTCCGAATCAGGCTACAACCAAGAACAATATGACGTGGTTTTATTGTAAATAACGCAACAAGAAATCCCGTGTTCGTTTCGCTGCACGCAGTACGGGAGCAGAACCGCCCATTGCAACCGCATCAACAAGACAATACCACGCGGCGACACCACTTGGCGGATTGCCTTGTGGTAAACCTAAAACGGGATCAATCGCTGCCCATTGCCACGTTCCAACCGCTGTGCCGATAAGTTCCAACCAAGTCGTAATAAAAAATGCCGCTAAATAAACCAGCGGCGAACGCCCTTTAAACAAATAAAATAAAAAAACGACAAACAATAATGCACCAACAAAATCGCCTTGTGTCGCAAATGTAATTCCCCACAATGACCACGCGCCACACACGGCAACAACAAAATAGGCAATTTGCCGAGCATAACGCACAAACAAACCAGAACGACCTAAAGCCACCGCTGTTAAATAAACCATACCATGACCAGCAGGGACATACGCTGGAACATTATGAAATCGATAAGTGTATCCACCCATAAACGGCGAAGCAAAATGTTCACCAATCGTTGCGAATAACACCGCAATTAAGACTTGGACGCGAATTTCTTTGTTTTCACCAAGTAACCAACCGATTAAAAATACCCAACCGCTTACACCTAAAGCGTTTTGTTTTTCCAATGTCGCATCGGCATCGGTAATTAAACATACCGCAACACAAAAAAATGTAAATGCAGCAATGTAATAATCACGGTAATTGTGAGGATGAAGATTTTTTTGCGGGGGAAAATAACGAAACATTTAAACTCTCTAAAAATTTGGAATCGATTGAGACTAATCTGGACGTTGGCGCATAAATAAAATTATTAAGAATTAATTTTTGACACATCTATATGCACCAACGCCAATCAAGTTAAATGTACCGCGAAATTAAACCATAATTCGCAGTCATTTCAGGTAATGGAATTTTCACTTCATACCCGCCGCCGCTCGCTTCTTGTATTTCTTGACCGTACATATTTTCCATGTGTTCAATCACCAAATCTTGATTCCCGACGGGCAAAATCAATTCGATTTTATCCCCAACCGCAAATTTATTTTTAGCATCAATTGTTGCCAAACCTGTTTCTTTATCGTAATCGCGAATTTCACCGCAGAACTGTTGTTGATGGCTTTTAGAATAACCTGTTAAATAATTTTGTTGTTCGTGGGTGTGATGACGTTGATAAAAACCGTCTGTATAACCGCGATTCGCCAAATTTTCTAAAACGCCTAGTGATTCAGGATTAAATTCACGTCCTGCAAGCGCGTCGTCAATCGCTTGGCGATACGTTTGCGCGGTGCGAGCAACGTAATAATGCGATTTCGTGCGACCTTCAATTTTCAAACTGTCTACGCCGATTTCAACCAATCGTTGAACGTGTTCGATGGCGCGTAAATCTTTGGAATTCATGATATAAGTGCCGTTTTCGTCTTCCATCACAGGCAATAATTCGCCTTTGCGTCCTTCTTCTTCGAGAAAATAAACTTTGTCTGCTAACGGATGACGTTCTGCACCGCCACAACTTGCGTTGCTAATGTCGCTCATGGATAAAACTTCGCCATTTTCAGCGGGTAAAATCAAATCGCCTTCAGCATTTTCTTCGGCGGGTTTTGTATCGTATTTCCAGCGGCAAGAATTCGTACAAGTGCCTTGATTTGGATCACGGTGATTGAAATATCCCGACAATAAACACCGTCCCGAATACGCAATACATAACGCGCCATGTACAAAAACTTCAATTTCGGTGTCAGGGCATTCTTGACGAATTTCAGCAATTTCGTCGAGCGATAATTCCCGCGACAAAATCACTCGTTCCACCCCCATGCGCTTCCAAAAATTCACGCTGGCAAAATTCACCGTGTTCGCCTGCACCGACAAATGAATCGGCATTTCAGGATAAGCATCACGCATCATCATAATCAAACCAGGGTCTGCCATAATTAGCGCGTCAGGTTTCATCGAAACAATTGGCGCGATGTCTTTCATAAAAGTTTTGATTTTTGCATTATGCGGAATCACGTTTGCCGCGATAAAAAACTTTTTGCCGAGTTGATGTGCTTCGTTGATACCAATTTGTAAATTGTCGTGCAGAAAATCATTGTTTCGGACGCGCAAACTGTAACGCGGCTGCCCCGCATAAACTGCGTCCGCACCATAAGCAAACGCATAACGCATATTTCTGATAGTTCCCGCAGGCGAGAGAAGTTCGATTTTTTTCATGTCGATTTTAGGGGTAAGTTAAAGTTGACCTATTTTATAGGTTTTATTTTAAATTATTCTAGTTTTGCAATAAAAAGATGATCAAAGCAAAATTATGGTGGCTTCAGCTTAAGAGCCTTGATGCACCAACGCCTTTTATAGCCTCTAAAAGGCTAAACCGTTATGATATGTTCTACTTTCACTTTGAACCTTTTGACCTAAATTCACTATGAACACACTAAAGTTTCTCAATCGTCTTTTGTTAAGTCTATTTTTAATGAGCGGAATAGTCGGTTGTGCTGAGAATGCCAAACACGAAAGCACAGGCGAGTATTTCGATGACACCATTTTGACAACCAAAATAAAATCTACATTCTTAGGTGACTCACGTTTGAAAATGCTTGATATTAACGTCAAAAGTTATAAAGGCACCGTTCAACTAAGTGGCTTTATTGATAGTCAAAAAGAAGCCGATCGTGCTGTCCAATTAGCTCGAACAATCAAAGGTGTTAAAGCCGTTAACAATAGCCTCATCATAAAATAATAATTCATGACAGATTCTCTAAAACTACCAATTGAAACCTTAAAAGCTAAAATCGATTTAAGTGCGATTGATTTCACCGCATCGTTAGATTCACAAGCAGCCATTTTAGGGCAGGAACGCGCTCAATCGGCTCTTGAATTTGGCATTGCGATGTCGAATTCAGGTTATAACATTTTTGTCATGGGCGAAACGGGTTCAGGACGATTGTCGATGATAATGCAGTATTTAAATAATCTTGCACCTAGTCATCCTGCGCCATCGACGTATGCGTATGTTGATAATTTTGATAATTCGCGTGAGCCGATTGCTATTCAATTACCCGCTGAAAATGGACAAGATTTTTGTAAAGCGATTGAAAACTTAATCACCAATGTTCTCGCCACATTTCCTGCCGCGTTTGAAAATCCTAGTTATCAACAGAAAAAAACGGTAATTGAACGCCAATTTGTTCACATTTACCGCGATGCCACTGAGCGCGTTGATGAACAAGCACGACAATTAGGCATTGGTTTATTTTCTGAAAATGACACGTTTAATTTCTTACCTTTATACGATAACAAACCGATGCGCGATGATGAAGTATCTGCGTTATCGAGCGAAGATAGGGACGTGTTTAAACGATGTATTGAAGAATTAGAAGATTGTTTAAGTGAAGCGTTATTAGAATTACCTCAGTGGCGTAGAGAGCTAGCTGCATCAATGACACAGCTTAATAACGATACTATTGACGTAGCGATTGAACCGTTATTTGACGAACTAAATTCACGTTATGAAAGCATTGAAGATGTTGTGACGTATTTATCGGAAGTGAAAAAAAATCTACGTTTGACGATTAACGACTTTTTGATGCCTGTTTCGACAAATGATCCAATTGATCGTGACCACACATTGAAACGATTGATTATGGAGCAATATGCTCCAAACATTTTGATTGATTACAAACAAGATAGCGGTGCGCCTGTCATTTATGAAACGCATCCAACTTATCAAAATTTATTTGGGCGCGTCGAATATGCCAACGATCAAGGAACGCTTGTACCGCATTATCGTCGAATTTGTGCAGGCGCATTACACAAAGCAAATGGCGGTTATTTAATTTTAGATGCTGAAAAATTGCTGAATTATTCGTTTGTTTGGGAAGGTCTGAAACGCGCATTGAAATCGGGTTGCATCGAAATCGAATCGCCGTACACCGAACAAAGCGCGAATACGATTACACTTAAACCCGAAGTAATTCCGTTGAATGTGAAAATCATTTTGGTAGGCAATTGTGATATTTATTATTTGCTGGAATCGATGGATGATGAATTTAATGAATCGTTTCGTGTATTGGCGGATTTTGATTATCGGATTCTCCGCACACCCACGACGATGCAACATTTCGCGCAATTGATGCAAAAACAAGCTACTGATGCAAAAACACGTCCACTCACGCAAGCCGCCATCGAAAGACTTATTGAACACAGTTGCCGATTAGCGGAAAGTCAGCAGTATTTTTCAGCGTGTATTAACGATGCGTTAGAAATTATTGGCGAAGCACAATTATTTGCGATAAAAAGTAAAAGTGAAAACATTGACCGAATTCAAATTGAAGAAGCATTAAATGCGCGTGAATATCGCAACGGACGGGTATCGCAAACGATTTTAGAAGAAATGCTCGACGGCACGATTTTGATTGATACCGATGGCGCGAAGGTCGGCAAAATCAATGGTTTGACGGTTTTGGATATGGGCGGCAGTAGTTTTGGTACGCCCGCACGAATTAGCACCACGGTTTATCCTGGTTCACGGGGCATTATTGATATTGAGCGCGAAGCCGAATTAGGGCAATCGTTACACACCAAAGGCGTGATGATTTTGACAGGTTATTTAGGACATCGTTACGCGCAACAATTCCCATTGGCGATTTCTGCCAGCATTGCGCTTGAACAATCTTATGGTCATATCGACGGCGATAGCGCGTCGTTGGCGGAATTGTGTAGTTTGATTTCGGCGTTGACGTGCGTACCAATTAAACAAAATTTTGCAGTCACAGGTTCGATTAACCAATATGGTGAAGTTCAGGCGATTGGTGGCGCGAACGAAAAGATTGAAGGATTTTTTAGATTGTGTCAGGCACGCGGTTTAGACGGTTCACACGCTGCGATTATTCCAGCGGCAAATAAACGCAATTTGATGTTAAAACAAAATGTTTTAGATGCGGTTGAAGCAGGATTATTTTCGATTTATGCAGTGAATACGGTTGATGAAGCATTGGAATTATTGACGGGTGAAATTGTCGAGATGCTCGATGCCGATGGCAATATACTCGAAAGCAGTTTGAACTTTAGAGTGATTGCGCGATTGAAAGAAATTTCGGAGTTAAGCGACGATGACGACAAAGAAAGTGAAAATTAAATTTGAACGTTGAACCATTCTAAAATTTTAATCATTCCAAAATAAGCAAAGGCGGTGACGACACAAGCCACCGTCAAACTTAACCAAAAATTTACGCCGATACGAAGTAAAAGTGGCAACACAATAAACAATGCTAACGACGGTAAAACCAGCCAAAAGATTCCTTGTGAAAGAGTGGCAACTTTCTCAACGTCGCCCGAATCTAAATATAACCAAACAAAAGCTAGTAACGATGTGAACGGAATCGAGGCTAAAGCTGCGCTAAAAAAAGAATTTCGTTTGGCTAATTCGGAAATTGCTACTAAAAGCGTTGCCGAAATTATGATTTTTAAAGCGTACTGCGTCATCGACGATATTCAATAAGTTCGCGCTTTTGGCGGAATCATTTTAACGTCATCTGTGAGCGTGTATAAATGAACGGGACGATAATCAATTTTCACTTCGTTTTTTTGCAACCACGTCAGCGTGTGTTTCAACCAATTTTCATCGTCCCGATTAGGATAATCTTCTCGCGCATGACCGCCCCGACTTTCGTGACGATTCGCAGCAGCGTGAATAGCAACGGTCGCCTGAGAAAGCAAATTATCGAGTTCTAACGCTTCAACTAAATCGGTATTCCAAATCAACGAACGGTCGGTTAAACCCAAATTCGCAAACGATTCACGCACCGATTTTATTTCAGCTACACCTTCATCTAGCGTCGTTTGCGTTCTGAAAACAGCGGCTTTAGTTTGCATGGTTTTTTGCATTGCAGAACGGATTTCAGCAGTTTTTAAATCGCCGTTTGCATTCCTGATTTTCTCAAATCGCGCTAAAGCGGACGCGTAAGAATCGGGTTTTAAATCCGAATGTGGTTGATTTGGCGTAATCAATTCAGCGCAACGCAACGCGGCGGCACGTCCAAAAACAACTAAATCCAACAGCGAATTTGAACCCAAGCGATTTGCGCCATGAACTGAAACACACGCTGCTTCACCGATTGCCATTAAGCCTTTGACAACAGTATCTGGATTTTCACCATTTAACGTGACCACTTCGGCGTGATAATTGGTTGGAATACCGCCCATGTTGTAGTGAACGGTTGGCAGAACGGGAATCGGTTGTTTGGTGACATCGATGCCAGCAAAAATGCGCGATGTTTCAGAAATACCTGGCAAGCGTTCATGAAGCAGGGCAGGGGGCAAATGTTCGAGGTGTAAATAAAGATGGTCTTTCAATTCGCCAACGCCACGTCCTGCATGAATTTCCATTGTCATAGCACGACTGACTACATCGCGTGAAGCTAAATCTTTAGCGTTTGGCGCGTAACGTTCCATAAAACGTTCACCTTCAGAATTGGTTAAATAACCACCTTCGCCGCGTGCGCCTTCCGTGATTAAACAGCCTGCGCCGTAAATGCCTGTCGGGTGAAATTGCACAAATTCCATATCTTGCAACGGCAAACCTGCGCGTAAAACCATCGCATTACCATCGCCCGTGACGGTGTGAGCAGACGTACACGAAAAGTAGGTTCGACCATAACCGCCCGTCGCTAAAATTGTGGCGTGTGCTTTGAATAAATGCAGTGAACCATCGTCCAAACACCACGCAATCACACCGCGACATTCGCCGTTTTTCATGACTAAATCGAGAACAATGTATTCCACAAAAAATTCAGCTTTGTGTTTTAAGGCTTGTTGATAAAGTGTGTGCAGAATGGCGTGACCTGTTTTATCGGCAGCCGCACAAGTCCGTTGCGCTTGCCCTTCGCCGTAATGAGTCGTCATTCCACCAAAAGCGCGTTGATAAATTTTACCTTCGGCAGTGCGTGAAAATGGCACGCCATAATGTTCCAATTCAATCACGGCAGGAATTGCTTCACGGCACATATATTCAATAGCATCTTGATCACCGAGCCAATCCGAGCCTTTTACCGTATCGTAAAAATGAAATCGCCAATCGTCCTCGCCCATATTTCCCAATGCCGCGCTGATTCCGCCTTGTGCGGCAACGGTGTGACTGCGTGTCGGAAAAACTTTGGTCAGACAGGCGGTTTTTAACCCTTTTTCAACCGTGCCAAGCGTGGCGCGTAAACCAGCCCCCCCCGCACCTACAACAATTACATCGAATTCGTGAACAATCATTTATTCAGGATGACGAGGGGTTTCAGCAGAGCGCATGAATGAAATGGGCGCATCATTTTCGTTTTCAAAACTGATCATTTCCCAAGCATCTTTGTCTTCAAGTAAGGCGCGTAATAACAAATTATTTAAACCATGCCCCGATTTATGCCCCGTAAATTCACCGATTAAACTGTGACCCAATAAATATAAATCACCAATTGCGTCGAGAATTTTGTGTTTTACAAATTCGTCGGCATAACGTAAACCATCTTCATTGATTACTTTATTGTCATCAACCACAATCGCATTATCTAAACTACCCCCTAACGCCAAATTATTTTTTTGTAACGTTTCAATGTCTTTCATGAAACCAAATGTTCGCGCTCGACTGACTTCACGCACAAAAGTCGTAGACGAAAAATCCATCGTGGCAGTTTTGACATGATTTTCAAATGCAGGATGTTCAAAATCAATGGTGAACGTGACTTTGAAGCCATCAAATGGTTCAAAAGCAGCCCATTTATCGCCATCTTCAACACGAACGGCGTGTTTGATACGAAGATATTGTTTTGGATTGTCTTGCTCTTGCACACCAGCGGATTGCAATAAAAATACAAAAGGACCTGCACTGCCGTCCATAATTGGAATTTCTGCTGCCGTTACATCAACAATGGCATTATCAATACCTAAACCTGCAAATGCAGAAAGTAAATGTTCAACGGTTGAAATTTTGACATCACCAGAAACTAAAGTTGTTGAAAGCGTGGTTTCACCGACATTTTCAGGTGTGGCTTGGATGGTAACTGGCGTTTCTAAATCAACGCGCCGAAAACAAATGCCCGTATTGGGTTCAGCTGGATGCAATGTTAAATAAACTTGCTCACCTGTATGTAAGCCTACGCCTGTAGCGCGAATGGTATTTTTTAGAGTGCGTTGTTTAATCATGACGTGAATTGCCCGTTAAAAAATAACGCGCCTTGAGAGCGCGTTAGTTAGCGTTGAGTGCAGACCAAAAACCTGCGTGTGTGCAGATTAGTCCGCTTGTCTTCTTAAAAACGCTGGAATATCTAAATAATCAATGTCGCCACCTTGTTTTGGTTGTGCGCCAAAACGGGTTTCACGACCTTCGGTGCGAGCGGTTTGTGCAGAATGTTGACGCATAACGGTAGGTTTATCTAAACCATCATAATTCGCGGGTCCGCCGACGATTTGACGTGCATTTTTTACAGGAATTTTTACTTCAACAGCTGGTGATCCCATACCTGTCGCGACAACCGTTACTTTAAGTTCGTCATCTAATTCTGGATTAATTGATGTTCCAATTTTAATAGTTGCGTCTTCTGCTGCGAAAGCATGAACGATTGCACCAACTTCATCAAATTCAGCCAACATCATGCTTGCACCAGAAATATTCACTAAAATTCCGCGTGCGCCTTTTAAGTTAATATCTTCAAGTAGTGGGCAAGCAATCGCTTTTTCAGCGGCTTCACGCGCACGATGTTCACCTGTCGCAATACCTGTTCCCATAATTGCTGCACCCATGTCAGACATAACTGTGCGAACGTCAGCAAAATCGACGTTAATCATACCTGGGTGAACAATCAAATCTGTAATTCCTTTGACAGCATCTAACAAAACGTTATTTGCAGCTTGGAACGCATCAACCAGTGATACTTTATTACCTAAAACAGGCAATAATTTTTGATTTGGAATGGTGATTAACGAATCAACGTAACGTTCTAATTCGATAATCCCTTTTTCAGCAGCATCTTGTTTTTTCTTGCCTTCAAATGCAAAAGGTTTTGTAACGACAGCAACGGTTAAAATTCCCATGCTGCGAGCAATTTCAGCAACCACTGGAATCGCGCCAGTTCCCGTACCGCCACCCATGCCAGCAGTCAAAAATACCATGTCCGCACCTTCCAAAACTTCACGAATGCGAGCTTTATTTTCTTCAGCAGCTTGACGACCCACTTCAGGGTTTGTACCAGCTCCTAAGCCTTTGGTTAATTCCACGCCCAATTGAATAATTGTGCCAAAATTTAATTTGCGTAATGCTTGCGCGTCGGTATTTGCACAAATGAATTCAACGCCTTCAATATGATTTCCAGCCATGTGGCTAACGGCATTATTACCGCCGCCGCCGATTCCAATAACTTTAATTACCGCGCTCTCACTATAGGTATCAATCAATTCAAATGTATCTTTCATGTGTAATTTCCCTTGGATTTTGTATGTTGTTTAAAATGTGTTTGTTGTTGTGTGTGTTTAAAAATTGCCTTGAAACCAATTTTTTATTTTTGAGGCAAGCGATTCACCACTGTCATGATCAGCGATATGATGCAAACCTTGTTGTTGATGATGGTCACGTCCATACATCAATAAACCTACGCCTGTTGAATGAATCGGATTTTTTACAACTTCCGTTAATCCACTGACATTTTGTGGGCTACCGACTCTTACTGGCATGTGGAAAATTTCTTCTGCCAATTCGATTAAGCCCCAAACTTGTGAGCTACCGCCCGTTAAAACGATACCAGCCGCAATTTGTTCTTCGTAACCGACACGACGTAATTCAGATTGTACTAATAGCATCAATTCTTCATAACGTGGTTCGATAATATCTGCCAATGTTTGGCGTGAAATTCTGCGAAATGGTTTGTTATCGCTGATACTCGGCACTTCAATTTCTTCGTCGTCATCATTCAATAACTTGGTCATCGCACAAGCATAACGCTGTTTAATTTCTTCCGCGCTTAATGTCGGCGTGCGTAAAGCCACTGCAATATCATTTGTGACTTGATCACCCGCGATTGGAATAACGGCTGTGTGCTTAATCGCGCCTTCGACATAAACGGCAATATCCGTCGTTCCACCACCAATATCAATTAAGCAAACGCCCAACTCTTTTTCATCTTCTGTTAAAACAGAATGGCACGATGCAAGTTGCTCTAACACAATATCATCAACGTCTAAACCACATTTACGAATACATTTAATGATATTTTGCGATGCACTAACGCTACTGGTAACGATATGAACTTTTGCTTCTAAACGAATGCCCGACATTCCAATGGGTTCTTTAATCCCTTCTTGGGTATCGATAATAAATTCTTGAGGCAAAATGTGTAATACTTTTTGATCCGCTGAAATCGCTACCGCTCTTGCGGAATCAATAACTCGATCAATATCGTATTGCGTGACTTCTTTATCTTTAATCGCCACCACGCCGAGAGAATTGCGGCTACGAATGTGACTACCTGCGATTCCCGCAAAGACAGATTTGATTTGGCAACCCGCCATCAATTCCGCTTCTTCAATAGCTCGCTGTATTGATTGCACTGTAGTTTCTAAATTGACTACCACACCTTTTTTTAAGCCTCTTGAAGGCGTTGATCCGAAACCAATGACTTCGAGATGACCATCACCAGTCAATTCACCTACGATTGCCGCGACTTTTGAAGTTCCAATATCAAGTCCGACGATTAAATTACGTTCTGTTTTTTTTGCCATTTTTTACTCTGTTGCAGCCTATTTTTATCTATTTGCAGCTTGCGCTGCGGGTAAGTTTTTCCAATCTATAATTTTTGTATCTGGTTTCCATGATACCGCATAACCATTAGGGTAACGTAAATCAACAACTGCCATTGCATTGATTTGTTCGCGTCCTAAAACATCCAATGTTTTCATAAATCGTTGTAATTTTTTTAACTGGTCATTACGTCCTAGCAAAATTTCTAAACCTGTTGTTAGTTTAATTTTCCAAGCCCAACGGTTGTTAATACTGAATTCTGCCATACTCATTTCCTGATCCGATAATGCTGTGTTTACACCTTTCATAATTTCTAACGATTTTATTTCTTGTCCTTCAACCCCATAAAGGATCGGGTAATTTTCAAATGGCATAATATCAGTTGGTTTAATAATTTCCCCCCTATTATTTAACAAAGCCTCATTACCCCAACGAACAACAGGATGTTTTTCTTTAATCTTAATTGACAAGGTATCCGACCAAACACGATTAACGGTCGCATTTTCAACCCAAATCATTTGTGCCAATGTGTTATGAATCATTTGTATATCAGCATCAAAAAAACCAACATCAACCAAAGACTCTAATGCGTTTTCAATTTCATTTTTACTAAGATGCTGAAATTCGCCACCAACTTTTACATGTTTAATAGGAACGATTTGCTTCACAGCATAAACTAAGCTCGTAAATAACGCCATAATGACAATGATTTTTGCTAAACGCACAATTATTTCCGAATACTCGTTTCAAGAATTCGCCACACGAGTTCGTTAAAATCCATGCCTGCTTGTTTTGCTGCCATCGGAACTAAACTGTGATCAGTCATGCCTGGAACGGTGTTAATTTCAATCAATTGCGCGTCTCCATTTTTGTCAATGAAAACATCGACACGCGCCCAACCTTCAACGCCGATTATTTCACTCGCTTTTAACACTAATTCTTGTAATTGTTTTTCTCGTTCAGTATTCAAACCGCACGGGCAGTGATATTGCGTAGTCGTCGAATTATATTTTGCTTCGTAATCGTAAAATTCGCGTGGTGTTTCCAATCGAATCACAGGCAATGCTTTACCTTGCAAAATGCCAACGGTGTATTCATCGCCCGTTACCCACGCTTCGGCATAAACTTCGCAATTACACGCTAAAGCAACTTCTAACGCGGCAACTAATTCTTCACGATTTTTCGCTTTACTCATGCCGACGCTTGAACCTTCAAGCGACGGTTTTACGATAATTGGGAAACCTAACGTTTCGATGCAAACATCAATATCGTTTTCGTTTTTCAACACAAACCAATTTGGTGTTGGTAAATTCGCGCCGCGCCAGCAAAGTTTGGTTCGCAATTTATCCATTGCAAGGGCTGATGCTAAAACGCCACTGCCTGTGTAAGGAACGTTTAAAACATCTAAAATCGCTTGTAAAACACCATCTTCGCCGCCGCGTCCGTGAATGATGTTGAAAACGCGGTCAACGTTTAAATCCGCAAGAAAATCCATCACGTCGCCTTTGACATTGACGGCAATCGCTTCAACGCCTCGTGCAACTAAAGCTGCATAAACTGCCTCACCACTTCGCAAAGAAACTTCACGTTCCGCCGAATTACCGCCCATTAAAACTGCGACGGTACCAAAATTTTCAGCGTTTTCAATTATGCTTGATTTTAATTTTTCACCCACGATGCACACCTCAGTTTGTAACAAAATGCCATATTTTTGAGCGATTTCTTTTTGAACGTAAGTAATCATCTGTTCAATATCTGCAGCCGTCGCGCCGCCCGCGTTGATAATAAAATTAGCGTGTTTTTCGGAAACTTGTGCGCCTCCGATTTTAAAACCTTTCAACCCTGATGCTTCAATTAAACGTGCCGCATGGTCGCCTTCTGGATTTTTAAAAACAGAACCACAACTAGGTTGATTTGTTGGTTGTGAATTGGCGCGTTTTGCCAACAAGGCTTTTATGTTTTGTTGGCTTTCGCTGGTGTCGCCTTTTTGTAATTTCAACGTTGTCGCTAAAAACCACTCGTCTTTTTTCAAATTAACGTGACGATAACTCACCTCAAATTCTTTGGCAGATTTTGTGAAAACGTCGCCGCGCCGATTAAGCATTTCAACATTTTGGACGATTCCCCACGTTTCACCGCCGAATGCGCCCGCGTTCATTTTCAACGCGCCGCCCATTGTGCCTGGAATTCCAGCTAGAAATTCTGCACCGATTAAACCTTGTTCAGCACAAAATTTTGCAACTAACGCACATGGCACACCTGCTTCAACGTAAATAGTTTCGTGGTCTAAACGCTGCACAACTTTGAGGCGATTTTTGGTATTTATCACCGTGCCGCGAATTCCACCGTCACGAATCAACAAATTGCTGCCTAAACCCATCCAAAACAGCGGTTCATTTTCAGGCAGATTTTGCACAAATTGAATCAAGTCGGCTTTGTCCGCTGGTTGATAAAAACGCTCTGCCTCACCACCAACTCGCCAACTGGTATAGTTAGCAAGCGGTTCGTTATAACGCATTTGTCTAGTCGGATTGTTCACAATTTAACCTGCTAATGCGTTTGCGTTTTTCCTTGCTTTTAAGATAAGCCGATTTACTGATAAAAATAACATCCGATTCTTTGCCATCATCAAATTCATAATCGGGAATAACTATCGTCAATAATTCGCTCGATTCACCTTGATGTGTCTTTTTTTCAGTCGGTTCGCTCACGATTTAACCCGCTAAGGCTTGTGTTAATAGCTGTGGTAATTGCGTTGCAAACTGCCCCACATTTCCCGCCCCCATCGTTAAAATTACATCATTTTCGTGAACAATTCCCGCCAATAATTTAGGCAAATCTTCCCAATGTTCGACAAAAATCGGATCAACTTGACCACGCAACCGAATCGCTCGACTCAATGAACGCCCGTCCGCGCCTGTAATTACG
>SESD01001021.1_pt1 | contig 16127 bp, 18 predicted proteins | sample 3171411 | NCBI WGS metagenome assembly SESD01 (sample SAMN06051880, study PRJNA518727) | freshwater metagenome | biome: subpolar coniferous forest; feature: holomictic lake; material: water; isolation source: holomictic Lake 442, 16.5 m depth | place: Canada: near Kenora, Ontario | collected...
AACAAATGTTTCGGCGTATTGTTTGGCGTGCGCGAGTGTTATTCAGGGTGATTTTATTGAGTTGAGCGTAACCGATAATGGATCGGGAATTGAACCTGAAATTGTGAGTCGAATTTTTGATCCTTTTTTCACCACAAAAGCACAAGGCGAAGGAACGGGATTGGGTTTATCGACAGTGAGCGGCATTGTTCATCAATCATTGGGACACATTTTAATTGATTCTAATTCTGAAGAAAAAACACACGGCACGTCATTTAGAATGTTATTTCCCTAACAGCCCTCAAAAATAATAAAAAGATATAACATAGTGAAGGAAATGAGAACATTAAATGAGCGATTAAACATTTCTGTGTTTGAAGCACCACGTTATGCGGCTTGTTTGGATATTAGGCGGGAAATCAATTATTTAGGTACCATTTTTACTTATTGTGCGGATAACAATTTGGATGCACCGAGTATTAAAAATGAAGAATTTAACCAAGCCAGCGATGCACTGGAAAATTTCTGTAAAATTGCAAAAAATGAGGGCAAAGAGAAAGTTTATTTTTGGATTAAAGCCAAATGATAAAATCGAAAAGTGTCAAATGCTTTGCTTGATAGTCCCTGTGTCGGTTGCAGGGACTATCACGTCTTATTATTCGCAATAATTTTTGCTGAACAAATGTGCCATTTTGACTGCTTTGGTTTTTAAATAATCGACGTTGTCATTATTTGGCAGTATCACCAGTGGAACTCGCGCCACAACTTGAATACCTAAAGCATTTAGCGCATCAATTTTTGCGGGATTATTGGTTAATAACGCGACAGAACGAATTTTCAAATCATTCAAAATCGCAGCGGCAACGTCATATTCGCGCTCGTCCGCCAAATGCCCCAATGCCAAATTTGCATCAACAGTATCCATTCCGTGATCTTGTAAATTGTAGGCTTGTAATTTGTGAAATAGACCAATGCCGCGTCCTTCTTGACGTAAATAAATCATTACGCCACAACCCGATGTTTCAATGAATTGCATTGCCAATTTTAATTGTTCGCCACAATCACACCGCCGAGAACCAAAAATATCACCTGTTAGACATTCTGAATGCACGCGCACAAGCACATTTTCTTTTTCCGAAACACCGCCTTTCACTAACGCTAAATGCTCTTTGTCGTCTTGATTGGTTTGATAGTAATGCAACATAAAATCGCCACATTCTGTTGGCAATCGAGTTATTAAAGTGGTTGTTAATTCTAAATTCACGTTTTTGTATTACCTAAAGTGGCGAAATGCTTACGTTGTAGCGGTTAAAAACGATGTTAGCACAACGCATTACTATTTCGCCACTCGAAGCCCGATTAGACTTTATTTTTATTAACAAATTCGCGGTAATTGTTCGCCGCTTAATAACATCAATTGCCGATTGGTTCCCATGGCGGTTTCTAAAATAACGGCACCGTTTTTGTCGATATTGGTGACAGTTCCAATTTGTCGCGCTTGAGAACCGAGCGAATTTGAATGTAAAACAGTTAAGGTTTTTTCGGTTTCTTCAGCCGTTACAAACAAAACAAAACACGCTTCATTTGCCACATACAACGGATCAAATCCTAAAATTTCACACGCACTTTGAACATCATCATGAATCGGAATCGTGTTTTCTTGAATTGAAAAACGTTGTCCAGATGCTGCCGCTAATTCCAATAAACCACTTGCTAAACCGCCGCGTGTTAAATCACGCAAACAATGTAAATCAATGTTTGCTGCAATCAATTCTTGAACCAATCCTGACAAATCGTTGCAATCGCTTTCAATTTGACTTTCAAATGCCACACCTTCACGCGCCAACATTATCGCCATTCCATGTCGTGCAATATCGCTGTTAATAATAATGCTGTCACCAACTTGAATGCGTTTCGGTGAAATTTCAACATTAGGCGCAACTAAACCAATGCCCGACGTATTGATATAAATGCCATCGCCTTTACCTTTATCAACCACTTTAGTGTCGCCAGTCACGATTGAAACACCAGCCGTTTGCGCGATTTTTTGCATAGATTCCAAAATACGTTTCAAATCTGAAATGGCAAAACCTTCTTCCAAAATCAAGCCACAACTTAAATACAAAGGTTTCGCGCCACTCATTGCCAAATCGTTCAACGTGCCGCAAACCGCTAATTTCCCAATATCACCGCCCGCAAAAAACACAGGATTGATGACGTAAGAATCGGTCGTAAACGCCAGTTTTTGTTCACCAATTGAAAATACTGCACAATCCGTTTTTTGTTCTAAAAGGGCATTATTGAAAATCGGCTGAACCGTTGAATCTAAAAGCTGTTGCATTAAACGTCCGCCGCCGCCGTGCGCTAAAACAATTTGTTCATAATGCAACGGTGTTGGGCAACTTAGGGTGAAATTAGTCATAAAAATATCGTTTTGAAAAGTTTTAAAGTGAGCCACATTAAACCGCGTCCCTTTAGAAAACAACCGCTTTTCTTTGTTGTTTATTTAAAATGAGATAAAGCTATGGTTTATACTTAACGAATAATCTACAAGCACGATTTCAAACGAAATTAGGACGACAATAGTGAATATAGTTGGTGTAATTATAAATACCTTGCCAGATCACACAAAAAAGGTAATTGAGGAATTAGAAAAATTGAACATTGAAATCCACGGTGTGAACGAAAAAAGCCAAATCGTCATCACCTTGGAACAAGAAACGGACGAAATGTTGACTGAGCAATTAACCCAAGTGCAGCAAATTTACGGCGTATTAACTGCCGCAATCGTTTATCACCAAGTAGACGAATAATAAGAAAAATAACAACAAAGAGGAGCAGAAAATGACTGTAACACGAAGAGAATTTATCAAGCTGAATGCGATTGCCGCAACAGCGGCTGTGGCAGGAATGAATATGCCTAATCTCGCGCTTGCAAATGAACAAAATGAAAGCGACGAAGTGCGTTGGGACAAAGCACCCTGTCGATTTTGTGGCACAGGTTGTGGCGTTTTGGTCGGTACACAAAATGGGCGAGTCGTAGCGACACAAGGCGACCCAGAATCCGAAGTCAATCGCGGTTTGAATTGCGTGAAAGGTTATTTTCTTTCCAAAATTATGTATGGACACGACCGTTTAACGAAACCGATGTTGCGAATGAAAAACGGGCAGTACGACAAAAACGGCGAATTTACGCCAATTAGTTGGGAACAAGCGTTTGCGGTGATGGCTGAAAAATGGAAGCACGCGCTCAACACAAAAGGCGCGAGTTCAGTTGGAATGTTCGGCTCAGGACAATCTACGATTTGGGAAGGTTACGCCGCGTCGAAACTCATGAAAGCGGGTTTTCGTACCAATAATTTAGACCCAAATGCGCGGCATTGTATGGCTTCGGCGGTAACGGGCATGATGCGGACGTTTGGCATCGATGAACCGATGGGCTGTTACGATGATTTTGAACACGCCGATGCTTTCGTTTTGTGGGGTTCAAATATGGCAGAAATGCACCCGATTTTGTGGTCGCGCATTACTGAACGTCGTTTGAGCAATGAAAATGTGCGCGTGGCTGTTTTATCAACTTACGAAAATCGCTGTTTTGATTTGGCGGATGAAAAGTTGGTTTTCAAACCACAAAGCGATTTAGCCATTCTGAATTACATTGCGAATTACATTATTCAAAGTGGCAACGTGAATCAGGATTTCATTTCAAAACACGTTAATTTTCAACAAGGAAATACCGATATTGGTTACGGTTTGCGTCCGACGCATGAATTAGAAAAAGCCGCGAAAAATGCAGACAAAGCTAATGATGCCACGCCGATTGATTTTGAAACCTACAAAAAATTTGTCGCCGAATACACCGTCGAAAAAGCGCATGAAATTTCAGGCGTTCCCGTCGAAGACTTAAAAGCTCTTGCGGCGTTATACGCTGATCCAAAACGTAAAATCGTTTCGCTTTGGACGATGGGATTTAATCAGCACACACGCGGCACTTGGGCGAATAATCTGATTTACAACATTCATTTATTGACGGGTAAAATTTCCGAACCTGGCAACAGTCCGTTTTCGCTCACGGGGCAACCGTCGGCGTGCGGCACCGCGCGAGAAGTCGGCGTATTTTCCCACCGTTTGCCTGCCGATATGGTGGTCACAAACAAAGCGCATCGTGATATTGCTGAAAAGATTTGGCAACTCCCCGAAGGCACGATTCCCGACAAACCTGGTTTTCACGCCGTCCAACAAAATCGAATGCTCAAAGACGGCAAGCTCAATGTGTATTGGGTGATGTGCAACAACAATATGCAAGCGGCGGCGAATTTAAACGAAGAAACACTGCCAGGTTATCGCAATCCTGAAAATTTCATTATCGTTTCTGACCCGTATCCGACCGTGACGGCAATGGCGGCAGATTTGATTTTACCGACCGCGATGTGGGTGGAAAAAGAAGGCGCGTATGGAAATGCCGAACGTCGCACCCAATTTTGGCGACAACAAGTGAAACCGCCTGTCGGCGCAAAATCGGATTTGTGGCAATTGGTCGAATTCTCCAAACATTTCAAAATTAGCGAAGTGTGGACAGCAGATTTAATCGCTAAAAAACCTGAATACAAAGATAAAACGCTTTATGACGTGTTATTTGCCAACGGCGAAGTAAATAAATTCCCGTTAAGCGAAATCGCGCCAGGTTTCGATAATGACGAAGCCCACGATTTTGGATTTTATTTGCAAAAAGGTTTGTTTGAAGAATATGCAAAATTTGGACGGGGACACGGACACGATTTGGCTCCGTTCGACATGTATCATCAAACACGCGGTTTGCGCTGGCCGGTTGTCGATGGCAAAGAAACCTTGTGGCGATTCCGCGAAGGTTCTGATCCGTATGTGAAAATGTCGGACAGCGATAATGCGACCGATGTTCACGCCGCCAGCACGCATCCGACTTTAACGGTCAATAAAGGCGACGTGAGTTTTTACGGTAAGCCCGACGGTCGAGCCGTAATTTTTGCCTTGCCGTATGAAGCACCGCCTGAAGTGCCTGATAAAGAATATGATTTGTGGCTGACGACGGGGCGCGTGTTAGAACATTGGCATTCAGGTTCGATGACGCAACGTGTGCCAGAATTGTACAAAGCATTTCCTGACGCGCTGGTTTTCATGCACCCAGACGATGCCAAAGCACGCGGTTTGCGTCGTGGCATGACGGCGGCGATTAGTTCGCGTCGCGGTAAAATTCTCGCGCAAGTCGAAACTCGTGGACGAAATTTGCCACCAGTTGGGTTGATTTTTATTCCGTGGTTTGATTCAAAACGCCTGGTAAATAAGTTGACTTTGGACGCGACGTGTCCAATTTCAAAAGAAACCGATTATAAAAAATGCGCCGTGAAAATTGAGCGAGCTTAGGAGAGCGTTATGAAAAAAAGTCTACTTGCGTTACTTCTTTTGAGTTTGCCGATGTTGAATTATGCCGATGATTTAGATGTGAAACGCACGTTAAATGGCGCGTCGATTTTAGAAAAGATGTCGCCACAACCAGAAATTAAAAAATGGAAAGATTCTGAGCCGCAACCGCGTAATTATCCCCAACAACCGCCGATTATTCCTCACAGTACGAAAGGTTATGTGATTAACCAAAAGTCCAACAAATGCCTAACGTGTCACAGTTCGGAAGACTCCAAAACCAGTAACGCTACGCCTGTCGGCAAATCGCATTACAAAGACCGAGACGGTTCACCGACGACCAAAATTTCAGCGCGTCGTTATTTCTGCGTGCAATGTCACGTTCCACAAGTCGATAGCAAACCGTTTATGGAAAATGATTTCAAAGGGGAGGAGTAAGTCATGACAATTTTTAAAAATTTGTGGGCGTGGCTGAAAAAACCTTCGGCGCGTTGGGCTGCTGGAACAATTTTAGTTGTTGGTTTTCTGGGTGGCGTAATTTTCTGGGGAGGATTTAATACCGCGTTAGAAGCGACTAACAAAGAATCGTTTTGTATTTCATGTCATGAGATGCAAGAGAATGTGTATAAGGAATATCAAAACACAATTCATTACAGCAACCGTAGCGGCGTGCGGGCGACGTGTCCTGATTGTCACGTTCCGAAAGATTGGACGCACAAAATGATTCGCAAAGTGCAAGCGAGCAACGAGATTTTTCATAAAATTTTAGGCACGATTGATACGCCTGAAAAATTTGAAGCGAAACGCTTGGAATTGGCGCATCACGTTTGGGACAAAATGAAAGAAACGGATTCGCGTGAATGTCGAAATTGTCACGATGAAGATGCGATGGACTTTTTAGAACAGCGTCGTCGGTCGGTGAAACAGCACATCAAAGGCTTTGACGAAAACAAAACCTGTATTGATTGCCACAAAGGCATCGCACATTCGTTGCCAACAATGTACGAAGACGATCCAGAAGCGGCGTTGTTGGATAAACGTTAAAAAGTCGGTTTTTTCGTCGTCTACAATTATTATTTATGACAGTTAGAGAATTAAAATGAAAGAACAATTTGATGTCGTCATTGTAGGCGGCGGTATGGTGGGGGCGGCAGTAGCGTGCAGTTTAGGTGGTAGTAATTTAAAAATTGCTGTTATCGAAAATGAATTCCCACAAGAATTTTCACCTGAACAACCCCACGATTTGCGTGTGTCGGCGTTAAGTATTGCATCGAAAACAATTTTAGAAATGGTTGGCGCGTGGCAAGGCATTCAAAATCGTCGTTTGTGTCCATTTAAACGAATGCGTGTATGGGAAACCGTGGGCGATACCGAATTTTGCAGTGATGATATTGGGCATAGTGAATTGGGTTATATTGTTGAAAATCGTGTGACGCAGTTGGCATTATTAGAACGGTTACAAACGTTTGAAAATATCGAATTGATTTGTCCTACACGCATCGACACGCTGAATTATTCAAATCACGATGACAGTGTTGTGATTTTAAATAATGGACGAATTTTGACCACAAAATTATTGGTTGCCGCTGATGGCGCACAATCGAAAGTACGTCAAAACGTGGGTTTAGGTGTCACAAGTTGGGATTATCAACAACACGCGCTGGTGATTTATATCGAAACGGCTTACGAACAACAAGATATTACTTGGCAACGTTTTGTCGCCAGCGGGCCGCAAGCATTTTTGCCTTTAACAGGAAATTTCGGTTCAATCGTTTGGTACAACTCGCCCGATGAAGTGAAACGTCTACAAGCCTTGCCGCTAGACGATTTAAAACAAGAATTAACCGCAACTTTTCCCGAAGAATTGGGCGAAGTCATGCGCGTTATTGCAGTGACAAGTTTTCCTTTAACGCGCCGCCATGCACAAAATTATGTAAAACATGGCGTGGCGTTAGTTGGCGATGCGGCGCACACAATAAATCCATTAGCAGGGCAGGGCGTAAATATCGGATTACTTGATGCGGCAGCGTTAGCAGAAGTGATTTTGGAAGCTACTCAACAAGGTCGTAGCATTTCAGATGTGAGCGTTTTAAAGCGTTACGAAAAAATGCGTCGCACCGAAAATTTAAAAATGATGACGGTGATGGATGTGTTTTATCAAGCCTTTAGTAACGATATTTTACCACTGAAGTTTTTACGCAACACGGTTTTAGGGTTGGCAGAACGTATCAAACCGTTAAAAAATAAAGTGATGCGTGGCGCGATGGGTTTAGAAGGCGCATTACCAAAATTAGCGCGAGGTGAGCGTTTGTTATGAAGCCTATTTTAGAAACTAAAAAATGGCTCGAAACCGTTGTCATTGCCCACAACATTTGCCCCTTTGCAAAACGGGTTTTTGACAATGGCAGCATCCATTTTGCAATTGAAACCTCGACAGACATCGAAACCTGTTTAGAAAACTTGGTTGCTGAATGTGAACGTTTAGACAAAGACGAAAGCATCGAAACTACGTTAGTGATTTATGCAAATGCGTTGGCTGATTTTGATGAATATTTGGATTTTATCGAGGTCGCGCAAGACTTATTAGAAGCACAAGATTACGAAGGCATTTATCAATTTGCGAGTTTTCACCCGAAGTATTGTTTTGAAGGTGCGGATGAAAACGATGCGGCGAATTACACAAATCGTTCACCTTATCCGATGCTGCATTTACTGCGCGAAAGTAGCATAGATTATGCGTTAGCCAATTATCCAAATCCTGAAATGATTCCTGAAAATAACATTAAACTCACTCGCGAATTGGGCTTAGATAAAATGGAAGAAACGTTGGCAGCGTGTTATGAATGAGTTTGAAAAAGAAAAAGTAAATTTAGAAACCGCGAAAATTCATTGGAAAGAATTGCAACGTTTTTTTGCCAAAGGTGAAGCGGTTTGGATTTCTAACGATTTGGATTTAGTCGAAGTCGGTTATCAATTTTCATTAGATAATAAAACGACCATTCAAAACTGGTTAGAAAATAAACAATTAGCGTTAGTTGCTGATGAGCAAGCGTTGCGCTGGTTTGAAACGAATGCGGAACTTTGGGCAGTTGTCGTAAAACCGTGGATTTTAGTTCAAGAATGAATGTGCGTTCAGAAAATTGGCAAACTCAATTGGCAAATGCGTTTACTGACTTTCAAACCTTGTGTGATTATTTGCAGATTTCGCCGAATGACTCAAATTTTTCGCTCGCTGCCGCAAAACAATTTCCTTTGCGTGTGCCATTAGCGTTTGCATCTCGTATTGAAAAAGGCAATTTGCTTGATCCGTTATTGCGCCAAATTTTACCAATTAACGATGAATTAAAAAGTTACGCAGGCTTTAGTGATGATCCTGTGGGCGATTTAAATTCAGTGAAGCAAACGGGCGTATTGCATAAATATCATGGGCGGGTGTTGTTGATTAACACAGGCGCGTGTGCGATTCATTGCCGTTATTGTTTTCGGCGCAATTTTCCGTATGCGGATTTACAACTTAGCAAACAGCAAGAAAATGAAGTTATTCAAACGATTCAAAATGACACGAGTATTCAAGAAGTCATTTTGAGTGGCGGCGATCCGTTGATTTTAAATGATGCACGGTTGGCGCGATTATTTGACGCATTAGCGCAGATTTCGACGTTAAAGCGAATTCGTATTCACACTCGTTTGCCGATTGTTTTGCCCGCTCGCGTAACAGATGAATTGTTGAACGTTTTGAAATCTAGCCCGAAAAAAATCATTGTTGTGGTGCATTGCAATCACGCGAATGAAATTGATGAAAACGTAGCAAGAGCGTGTCAGCGTTTGACATCGGCGGGCGTGACGTTATTGAATCAATCGGTTTTATTAAAGGGCGTAAATGATAATGTTGAAACGTTGTGTAATTTGAGCGAACGATTATTTGAGATTGGCGTGTTGCCGTATTATTTACATTTCTTGGATAAAGCCAACGGCACAGGACATTTTCAGGTTTCAAAGATTGAAGCGTTGGCATTATTAACAGAGGTTCAAAATCAGTTGTCAGGTTACTTAGTGCCGAAATTAGTCGCCGAACAAGCTGGGGAATTATCGAAACAGTATTTACATTCCGTTCTTTAGTATTTTTCGACACAATTCTGGAATGGCAGGTGGTTCAGCTGCCACAGTTTCTTTGCCCTTGACAGGGTGCGTAGCTTCAAATGAAAACCACCAAGCTAAATCATCGCCACAACCATCGCCTTGCGGTAATGGTTCTTGATGCTCGCAATTTAAACTGTCTTTTGGGCAACTTAAACGCACATGAAAATGGTCATCATGTTTCCACCACGGGCGAATCTTGTGCAAAGCCACTCGATTATTCGGTGTTGAGTGTTTACACAATTCACGCTTAATAATCGGATTAACAAAAATTCGTTCCACATCTGGCGATTGTGCAGCGGCAAGCAAAACTTGCTCGTGTGCCGAAGTCCATTCTTTTAACGCAATTTTATCTGCACTCGCCAACATCGAAGTCGCACTTAACGTTTCACGTTCGTGATTGTTCAACGTATTTGCAGTGGATAACAAAAACCAAATATCAACATCCAAACCATTTTGATGGCTGCGATGCCCACTAGGAGTACGTCCGCCATGATGCTGTCCTAAATCACCAATCAATAAATTACTGGCGTGTTGGTTTGCCACAGTTTGTCCGAGAGTTTGAATAAATTGAATAAGATTCGGATGCCCATAAACACGCTGGCGCGATAAGCGCATAACTTGATAGCCATTGCCTTCAATCGGCAACGCAACCGCGCCACTTATGCAACCATTCGTATAAGTGCCGATGCTTTGAGCCATTTCATGATGAGATAAAAATTCTGTTTCTGGCGCGTGTGTCGTCGCGCCACAAATTTCGTTTAAAAACAGAATTAAACAAAACGAAAGGCTAACTTTAAACATCACATTCCAATCCATCTACACGCTGAAAACCACGCGGTAAAAGTGTTCCGCGTTTGGCGCGAGTACCTGTATAAATTTGTAAATCGCTTGGTTTTAAGGTCAACGTGCGTTTGCCAGAAATCACCGTCAACGCCGTTTCGGATTTTAAAATCGTAAAGGCGACAATAAAATCAAAGTTACTTTGTAAATCATTGTTCGGAATTTGAATGAGTTTATTACCTTTACCTTTGGGCAAGGTCGGAATTTCGTTCAGCGGAAAAATCAATAAACGCCCTTGATTTGTCACGACTGCCAGTAAATTCGATTCATCGGCGGTTAATAATGGCGACAACAATGTTTCGTTATTTGCCAACGTTACTAAACTTTTCCCTGCTTTATTTTTGCTGGCTAATTCTTTCAATGGTGTTTTAAAACCATAACCCCACGAATTCACAAGTAGAACAAAATCGTCAGAATTCCCCGCGATTAAATGCGTAAAAGTCGCGCTTTCTGGCGGATTAAAACGCCCTGTTAGCGGTTCGCCTTGCGTTCGTGCTGACGGTAAATCATGTGTCGTTGAACTATAAACACGCCCCGTCGAATCAAATAAATAAACGTTTTGCGTCGAACGAGTTTTCACAGCCGTTTGAAAATTATCCCCTGCTCGATAACTTAAATTTTCGACTTCCACATCGTGACCTTTCGCGGCACGAATCCAACCTTTTTGTGACAAAATCACTGTCAATGGTTCATTTGAAATCAATGCAGTATCGTTCAAGGCTTGCGCGGCTTGACGTAAAACAATCGGCGAACGGCGTTCATCGCCGTAAACATTGGCATCTTGTTGAAGTTCTTTTTTGATAAGTTTTTTTAGCGATAATTCCGAACCTAACGTTTGTTCAAGTTTTTCACGTTCTTTTGAAAGCGAATCTTGTTCGCCACGAATTTTGATTTCTTCGAGCTTAATCAATTGGCGTAATTTCAATTCTAAAATGGCTTCAGCTTGAATTTCACTCAAACCAAAACGTGCAATCAGTTCTTTTTTTGGTTCGTCTTCGGTGCGAATAATCGCAATCACTTCGTCGATGCTCAAATATGCAATCAACAAACCTTCCAAAATATGTAACCGCGCCAACACTTTATTTAACCGATGTTGCAATCGACGACGCACCGTTTCGATTCTGAAAGTGAGCCATTCGCTCAAAATTTCGTGCAGATTTTTGACCTGCGGGCGACCGTTTAAGCCAATCATATTCATGTTGACGCGATAACTTTTTTCCAAATCTGTCGTGGCGAACAAATGCGACATGATTTCTTCGGCGTTAATTCGTTTTGCCTTTGGAATAATTAGCAACCGACATGGATTTTCATGGTCAGATTCGTCGCGTAAATCTTCAAGCATGGGCAATTTTTTTGCCAACATTTGCGCGGCGATTTGTTCCATCAACTTTGAACCTGACACTTGATGGGGCAGGGCAGTGATGATAATCACACCATCTTCTAATTCGTAAGTTGCCCGCATTTTGACTGAACCGCCACCCGTGCGATAAATTTTTTGTAAATCTTCTTTGCTAGAAATAATTTCAGCTTCGGTTGGATAATCAGGCGCAGAAACAAAAGTTAATAAGGTGTCTAAATCGGTTTCGGGCGAATCCAATAATTGTACACACGCGGCAACAATTTCGCGCAAATTATGGGGCGGAATATCCGTTGCCATACCAACCGCAATGCCTGTTGTGCCATTGAGCAAAATGTTCGGCAAACGCGCTGGCAACCGTTCGGGTTCTTTGAGAGACGCATCGAAATTGTCTGTCCATTCGACCGTGCCTTGTTCGATTTCATTGAGCAACGTATTGGCGTAAGGTGTTAAACGCGATTCTGTATAGCGCATCGCGGCAAACGATTTTGGATCGTCGGGCGAACCCCAATTGCCTTGTCCATCGACCAGCGGATAACGATAAGAAAACGGTTGCGCCATTAAAACCATCGCTTCGTAACACGCAGAATCGCCGTGTGGATGATATTTACCTAAAACGTCGCCGACTGTTCGAGCTGACTTTTTATATTTTGCCATTGCGTTTAAACCGAGTTCAGACATCGCATAAATAATGCGGCGTTGAACAGGTTTTAAACCGTCGGCAATGTGTGGCAAAGCACGATCTAAAATCACATACATCGAATAATCGAGGTAGGCTTTTTCAGCAAAATCTTTTAATTGTTGTTGTTCAAATGTGTCGGCGAAACTTACCATTTAACGTTTTCCTTTTTTTACAATATGAAATCAGTAGTAATTAAATTGCTCACACCGTTTAGTTGAATCGAAAAATCAGCCCCTGATTTTGAATCAATGTTGCCATAAAGAATGTGTGTTGATGTTTCAAAAAACAATTGACCCGTCATCGTGAATTTACCTGAGAATTTTGCACCAATATCTAATTTAGAGAATGCTTGGTCGCCCGTTTTTAACGCATCAGCATCAATGCCAGACAAATCAATTTTATCGCCTTCGCTGGTTTTAAAGTCAGTGATTGTGTCACGAGTTTTGGCGGTAATGCCTGAATCGTCGGGGCTGGTGAATACAAACGTATCTGCGCCTTTGCCACCCGTGATTTTATCACTACCTTTGCCACCACTTAACGCATCGTTGCCGAGCATTCCGTTAAGTATGTTATTGCCATCATTGCCTGAAAGCGCATTATTTGATTCATTTCCAATCGCGTTGATATTAGCTGAACCAAGCAAGCCTAAATTTTCTAAACTGTTGCCTAATGTGTAGCTGATTTTGCTTAACACCGTATCAATGCCAGAAAATGACATTTCGATAATTTTATCGCCTGCATTATCAACAATATAAAGGTCATTACCTTTTCCACCTGTTAATGTATCTTTACCTAAACTGCCGTCTAACGTGTCATTACCATCTGTGCCTGTGATGGAATCGTTGCCATCAGTTTGTTTTGTGCTGATAACAGATTTCGGTACTTCAATAGATTTATATGCTGTAACGGTATCCATTTTTATTCCTTGTAAATTCGTTAAGAGTTTTGGTTTGCAGTTTAGTTAATAATTGAGCTATTTCGCCACAATTCATATTCACTCATTTTTGGCATTGTTAAACTTGTCCATTCCAATTTAAAAAATTCGCTAACAACTGCAAACCTACCGTTTGGCTTTTTTCAGGGTGAAACTGCACAGCAAATACGTTGTTTTTCATCAATGCACAAGCAAACGCATTTGGATAATCACTTGTTCCAGCGACAATTTCAGAATTTTGTGGCGCGGCATAATAACTGTGAACAAAATAAAAGCGGCTTTCATCGGGAATGTCGCGCCACAAAGGGTGCGACTGTTGTTTAACTTGATTCCAACCCATGTGCGGGACTTTCAAAATCTCGCCGTTTTCATCGTGCAACGGGTCGGCAAATTTCAAAACATGACCGTCTAAAATGCTTAAGCAATCTGTGTTTCCGTTTTCTTGACTATCATTTAATAACGCCTGCATTCCCAAACAAATTCCTAAAAATGGTTTTGTTTCAGCGGCTTGTTTAATCACCTCGACTAAATTCAAATCGTGCAACGCTTTCATGCAATCACGCATTGCGCCCACACCTGGAAATACCACACGGTCAGCCGTCAGAATCGTTTCGGCATCTGACGTGACGACAACATTTTCATTTACTGCGACGTGTTGCAAGGCTTTTGAAATCGAATGCAAATTGCCCATACCATAATCAATCACTGCAACCGTAGACATTACAAAACTCCTTTTGTTGATGGCATAATGCCGCTCATTCGTTCATCAAACGTTATCGCATTTCGTACCGCACGACCAAAGGCTTTGAACACCGTTTCCGCGATATGATGGGCGTTGCCGCCTTTCAAATTATCAATATGTAACGTCACGCCCGCATGATTCACAAAACCTTGAAAGAATTCGCGCAACAAATCGACATCAAAATCACCAATAAATGCGCGATTAAATATCACCTCATAATACAAACTCGGACGACCTGAAAAATCAATGACCACCCGCGACAACGATTCATCAAGCGGAACGTAAGCGTGACCATAACGCGAAATTCCTTTTTTATCGCCCAATGCTTTCGCAAATACTTGACCGAGCGTGATGCCAACATCTTCAACGGTATGATGCGCGTCAATATCCAAATCACCTTTGGCGTGAATCGTCATATCAATCATGCCGTGGCGGGCGATTTGATCCAACATGTGATTCAAAAATGGCACGCCCGTTTGGAAATCGGTTTTACCTGTGCCTTCTAAATTGATAGTAATTGTAATTTGAGTTTCGAGCGTATTTCGCTCAATGGTTGCGATGCGTGAGGTCATAATTTTTTGATGTTGGCGAAAACAAAAACGCGATAACACCGTTTCAAACAATGTTATCGCTGTTATTTTTTATAGATTTTGAATTTAACGCAGTAATTCTAAAATATCTTCCAACTCACCAATCATTTGATGAATGAGTTGTTTAGTGATGGTCGAATCATTTTTTGAATCAGCACTTGATAAATGAGCTTTCGCACCACCAATCGTATAGCCTTGTTCATAAAGTAATGCTCGAATTTGTCGAATTATCAATACATCATGGCGTTGATAATAACGACGATTTCCGCGTCGTTTAACTGGATTTATTTCGGTGAATTCTTGTTCCCAATAACGCAAAACGTGTGGTTTGACCCCACATAATTCACTTACTTCACCAATGCTAAAATAGCATTTTGCCGGAATGGTCGGCAATTCGTTGTTAGTACTCGGATCCAGCATACGCTTCTACTCGTGCTTTAAGTTTTTGACCCGATCTAAACGTCACTACACGACGTGCCGTAATCGGAATTTCTTTTCCTGTTTTTGGATTACGTCCAGGACGACCCGTTTTATCACGCAATTCAAATTTACCAAATCCTGATAATTTAACTTGTTCGCCGTGATCTAAGGAACGTTTAATTTCTTCAAAAAAAAGATCCACCATATCTTTGGCTTCACGCTTATTTAAACCTAATTCGTTAAATAAATTTTCTGCGAAATCTGCTTTTGTTAATGCCATATTTTAATCTCTCAATTTCGCGCCTGTTTTTGAGGCTAAAGTTTTTAGGAACACGCTAACTATAGCATCAATTTCAATGTCCGTCAGCGTTTGTGCTTGATTTTGCAGCACTAAACTTAGTGCCACACTTTTAAAACCATCTTCAACTCCCTTACCACGATACACATCAAAAATCACCGCTTCTTGTAAAAGTGCTTCATTACAAGATTGAATTGCACCAATGATTTCACCTGCATTCACATCTTCTTTCACAATCAAAGCTAAGTCACGACGCACGGAAGGGAATTTTGATAGGGATTTGAAACTTGCGTGGCGTTTTTGTAACAGCAAGTCTTGAGCCAGTTCAAACAAAAACACAGGTGTTTCAAAACCCAGTTGTTGTTCCAAATTCGGGTGCAACATTCCGAGCCAGCCAACAACTTCGCCTGTTTCAGTTAAAATTTTCGCGCTTTGACCAGGATGCAAAGTTTCGTTTGAATCCGCGACAAATTGCACGTTGCAACCTGTTAATTCAAACATCGCTTCAACATCGGCTTTCATGTCGTAAAAATCAACAGCGCGTTCTTTTTCGCCCCATTGTTCAGCCGAAACATTGCCTAACGCTAAACCTGCAAGCATTTTTTCTTGCAAGGTTTCACCGTTTTTTTGCACAAAGCGCAAACCTGATTCAAATAAACGAACCCGCGTTTGTTGACGATTGGTATTGTGCAACGCCGCCGTTAATAATCCGCCCCACAACGTGGTTCTCATTACCGCTAACTCGGCA
>SESD01001022.1_pt1 | contig 16126 bp, 16 predicted proteins | sample 3171411 | NCBI WGS metagenome assembly SESD01 (sample SAMN06051880, study PRJNA518727) | freshwater metagenome | biome: subpolar coniferous forest; feature: holomictic lake; material: water; isolation source: holomictic Lake 442, 16.5 m depth | place: Canada: near Kenora, Ontario | collected...
GTTCTTGCATTTTACACAAAGGGTTTTAGTCTGGATTACAGAAACTAAAACCCTGAGCCAGAAAATATTCAATTATCACTTACACAAAAAATGCATTGACATCACTTGCTGTTATATCAATGAGACTGTTTCTGCACGATTGATTATCTCAATAGAAAGCTTGCCTTCTTGAGCCAACCAACCGATGCCTCGCTGGATATTTTTTTCATCTATTTTAGTTTCTCTGGTTAACTTGGCGACACTGGTCGCGCCATTCTTATCCAAATAGTTCCAGATTTCACCGGCTGCATTACCTACTATGTCAGACATACCACTATCACCTTAGCGTTATTAATGAATTAAACTGATTTAATAATATCCTAAAAACAATTATTAATTTTGTTTTATAAACTACACAATATTGATTAACTAATCAGCAGATTTAATGGCTAATGTCTATAAAAAAGACCTGCCATAATTATTATAGCTAGTCAGAAAGATTTTGTCTTTTTAAGTACGCATAAATTAACATGGACCGCTTTAGCCCCCAGCTCTCGTTTCATTTCTCCTGTAACCGTATCATGTGCTTCTGTTTGCGCCTGCTCCCGTGCCAGATCATTCTGATCCATAGAGTCCATGACCTGTCTCATTTCCAGTTAGCTCTTACTCAGCAAGTCTATTTCTGATGGTGTTAGCATCCGGGGACCGGGCGAGATAGCGAGCCTCTGATTCAGTAAGCGCGTCGAAGGAGTGACCGAAGTGATCTTGCCACCATTACTCAAGTTATGGGTGTTTGTTTCTAAGTTCATCTAATCGCTCCTTACTAACCTTTAATTTAGCCGAATAATTTTTACCAGTTAATGATACCGCACCAATAACATGGCCGCCATTTGTTTCGATGTGACCTTTTAAATTGGCAAGTGTGCCACCCAAGGCAAAAAAATCATCAACTAATACATAATTTCTCCCTGATTCAATAGTCCCATCAAAATAAGCGGGTCTTGCTAATCTACCATAACCATTAGATCCCGTATGAGAAACCACATTAGTTTGTACAACTCCCCTACTATGCTCCCAACCTAGAATTTTTGATAAAATACCGGCAAAAGTGTCAGGTATCGCATTAATACCGCCAGCTTCTAGTGCGTGGGCGCTAACCAATATAGGCGACTCTTTATCGCCTGCCAAAGTACGCAAAGCCTCAACCTGATCGTTACTGATTGTATCATTAACTAATTTTTAGCGGCTTCGGCATCTCCAGATTTTGCAGCAAGGTAATCAGCGTGCTGTTTGACGCTTGATTCTGGCGAATGAATCAATACGTCAGGCAGGTCGCCCCATGCTGTTCTTGGTGGGTATATGGCATTTATATTAATACCTTCATCATTAAACAATCATCCTAAAGTTAAAAATTTCAGTGCATCTATATAATGGAGCCAAGCAGGAGTGAGTCTAAGCTTCTTCAGAAACTTTATCCAAGCCAAAAGCGGCATGTAACGCCCTAACGGCAAGCTCCATATATTTTTCATCAACAACGACAGAGATTTTTATTTCTGATGTTGCAATCATTCGAATATTAATCCCTTCATCTGCCAGCGTTTTAAACATGGTGCTGGCAATACCTGCATGGGAACGCATCCCCACTCCGACGATTGACACTTTTACCAGACTGTTATCGCCCTTTACTTTTCTTGCACCCAGCTCAATACTGGTTTGATCCAAAATAGCTCTGGCACGCTGATAATCATTACGATGTACCGTAAAAGTAAAATCAGTAGTGGCATCCTCGGCAATATTCTGGACGATCATATCCACTTCAATATTGGCATCGGCGATGGGGCCCAGAATTTTAAAAGCAACTCCCGGTAAATCAGGTACACCGGTGATCGTTAATTTTGCCTCATCGCGATTAAAAGCAATGCCGGATACTAAAGCACTTTCCATTTGTGATTCCTCGTAAGTAATAAGTGTGCCACGTCCTTCTTTAAATGAAGATAATACGCGCAAAGCAACGTTATATTTTCCGGCAAATTCGACCGACCTGATTTGCAAAACCTTTGAACCCAAACTGGCCATTTCAAGCATTTCTTCAAAAGTAATATGCTCAAGCCTACGAGCTTTTGGCTCAACCCGGGGGTCGGTGGTGTAAACGCCGTCGACATCGGTATAAATATGGCACTCATCGGCTTTTAATACCGCCGCTAAAGCAACAGCGGTAGTATCCGAGCCGCCGCGACCCAAGGTAGTAATATTCCCGTGTTCATCAACGCCCTGAAAACCGGCAACCACCACCACTTTTCCGGCATCAAGATCGGCACGTATCCTGGCATCTTCAATTTCACGAATCCGCGCCTTGGTGTAACTACTATCGGTCAGTATTTTTACTTGCCCGCCGGTATAAGAGCAGGCGTCACAGCCGATTTGATGTAAGGCCATACTTAATAGCGCAACAGTCACCTGTTCACCGGTAGAAATCAAAACATCCATTTCCCGATCCGTAGGTTGCGCCTGCATTTCTTTTGCCAGTGCAATTAAACGGTTGGTTTCCCCGCTCATGGCGGACAAAACCACAACAATTTGATCGCCCAAGTCACGGGCTTTTTTAACTTTTTCGGCAACCGCTTTGATACGCTCTACGGAACCTACCGAAGTGCCGCCAAATTTATAAACATAAAGTGCCATTCAATAAAACCTTGTTATTACGCGCCCAATTGCGCTTGAACCCAAACCGAAACACCCGCTAACGCGGCCGCCAATCCAGCCGGATCATTACCGCCAGCCATTGCCAAATCAGGTTTACCGCCCCCTTTACCACCGACTTGAGTGGCTACAAAATTAACCAGTTCACCGGCTTTTATCTGCCCTAAAAGATCTTTCGACACAACGGCAATTAAGCTGACTTTGTCACCTTCTACAACCGCCAGAACAATAGCGCAACGGCCGAGTTTGTTTTTTAGTTGATCAGCCAGTTCACGTAAGGATTTAGTATCAACATCATCGAGTTTAACCGCCAGCACTTTCACGCCGGCCACTTCAAGAGCCTGAGCGCTCAGTTCGCCACCGGCTGAACTGGCCAGTTTTGAATTAAGACGCTCCAGTTGTTTTTCCAGCGAGCGGGTTTTTTCCAACAGCTGCTCTACTTTTTCAGCGGCTTTTTCAGGTGAACTTTTTAATAAGCCGGCAATACTGGTCAAGGCTTTATCGCGACCAGCTATCCAGTCGATACACTGACTACCCGTGACCGCTTCGATACGTCTAACACCTGCGGCCACACCGGTTTCACTGATTATTTTAAAACAGCCAATATCCCCTGCCCGCTCAACGTGCGTACCGCCACAAAGCTCGGTAGAAAACTCACCCATTTTTAAAACTCTGACTTCAGCACCGTATTTTTCGCCAAACAACGCCATGGCACCCGCTTGCACCGCCAGATCTTTAGCCATAACTTGTGCAGTAACCGGATTATTTAAACGAATCTGCTCATTAACCAAACGCTCAAGGGTAGAAATTTGATCGGGAGTAACCGGCTCAAAATGTGAAAAGTCAAACCGCAAACGTTCAGTATTGACCAGCGAGCCTTTTTGTGTCACATGCTCACCTAAAGTCTGCCTTAACGCGGCATGCAATAAATGCGTCGCTGAATGATTCAATTCAGTGGCTTTTCTGTCTGCGGCACTGACTTTTGCATCACAGTGCTGACCCTTGCTCAACGTGCCTGAAAGCAACTTGCCTTGATGTAAAAACAGATTACCGCCCTGTTTTTGGGTATCAGTCACTTCAAACACAGCGCCCGATGCAATAATTTGTCCACAATCGCCAATCTGACCACCGGACTCCGCATAAAAAGGCGTTTTGTCCAACACCACCAAACCTTCTTCACCCGCTTGTAAACTGTCTACGGGCTGACCTTGATTATACAAGGCAACAATATGCACGTGATCTTCCAGATTATCATAACCGGTAAATTCAGTCTGACTATCCAGCTTTATTTCCTGACTGTATTCAGCACTAAAACTACTGGCCGAACGCGCTCTGTCGCGTTGTGCCGACATAGCCATCTCAAAACCGGCATGATCAACGGTCAGATTATTTTCACGCGCAAAATCAGCGGTTAAATCGACCGGAAAACCATAGGTATCATAAAGTTGAAATACCGTTTCACCAGGAATGACAGTCCCTTGCATCTTGGCGACACACGCTTCCAGAATCTTCATGCCTTGGGTTAGCGTTTCGGTAAAACGCTCTTCTTCTTTCTTTAGAACCCGTTCAACTTGCGCTTGCGCCGCTTTAAGCTCTGGAAAAGCATCGCCCATCTCCTCAACCAGTGGCGCAACCAGTTTATAAAAGAAAACACCCTGAATACCCAAACGGTAACCATGCCGAATGGCGCGTCGAATAATACGGCGTACGACATAACCTCTACCCTCATTGGAGGGCATAACCCCATCCGCGACCAGAAAGGCGCAGGAACGAATATGATCAGCAATGACGCGTAATGAACTTTGGGTTAAATCAGACGTGCCAACCAATTCAGCGGCCGCTTTTAAAATCGATTGAAATAAATCAATTTCATAATTATTATGCACACCCTGCAATACTGCGCTAATCCGCTCCAGACCCATGCCGGTATCAACCGACGGCTTAGGCAGTGACGTTAAGGTGCCATCTGCGGCGCGGTCATATTGCATAAAAACCAGATTCCAGACTTCGATATATCTATCGCCATCTTCTTCAGGCGTACCGGGAGGGCCACCGGGAATGTCTGCACCGTGATCGTAGAATATTTCTGTACAAGGACCACAAGGACCCACATCACCCATAGACCAAAAATTATCTTTAGCGCCTATTTTTGAAACTCTGGCAGGTGAAACACCGATATCATGTAACCAAATATCTTCTGCCTCTGCATCCTCTTCAAAAACGGTGACCCATAGTTTCTCGGCAGGAATTTCCAACTCTTTGGTTAAAAAATCCCAGGCATAATGAATGGCCTCTTTTTTAAAGTAATCGCCAAAACTAAAATTACCCAGCATCTCAAAAAAAGTGTGATGCCTTGCGGTATAGCCAACATTTTCCAGGTCATTATGCTTGCCGCCGGCTCTCACACAACGCTGAGTGGTCACCGCTTTATTGTAATCGCGCAGCTCCCGGCCTAAAAACATATCCTTAAATTGAACCATTCCCGCATTGGTAAATAATAAGGTCGGATCATTACCCGGCACCAGCGAACTTGATGGCTCTATGGAATGCCCACGCTGATGAAAGAATTCCAGGAAGGCGGTGCGCAACTCGGCGCTAGTCATTTTTTTCATGGTATAAGTGATTTTAAAAGAGTGTGCAAAAATGCACCCTAGAATTTAATATTCAAATGTTCAAACAAAGCACTAATCATTGTGCCGGAAAAACCGCGCTGCATTAAAAAACGGCTGCGTTTGGCCCACTCATTACGGTCAATCCGTAACTCATGGCCGTATTTTTTGGTATAAACCTGCTCCAGCAGCTCCATCCAACTTCCTACTGCTTTACAAACAATATCTTCAAGATTAACCGCGTCAATGCCGTTTTTCTTAAGCTCATAAGAAATCCAGACCGGCCCGTAACCTTTTTGAATCCGACTTCTGGCATAACTTTCCGCGTAGCGAGAATCGCTCTGCCAACCTTGCAGAGCAAACTCATCAATAACAACCAGAATATCATCCTTGCCAAAGCCTCTTAGCAGCAATTTATTCAGTAATTCTTTTTGGCTATGCTCCCTACGCGCCAACAAGCGAAGACCTGATTCCTTGATTTGCTTTAAGTCACTGCTTATCGCCTCTTGATCTTCACTCATTGTGAGGATGAATAAATCACGTTGATTTAAATTTCATCATCCAAAGGCACTTCAATAACAGGCAGCGCCTTTTTAAAAGCCTCTGTCCTTATTTTGACTTCAATCTCTTTCGCTTTTTCAGGATGTTCTTTTAAGAAAACTTTTACATTTTCTTTTCCCTGACCTATTTTTTCATCGCCATAACTATACCAAGAACCGGCTTTTTGAATAAAACCATAACTCACGCCCAGATCAACCAACTCACCCAGAAAAGAAATCCCTTCACCGTATAAAATCTCAAACTCCGCTTGTCTAAAAGGCGGTGCCACTTTGTTTTTTACCACCTTTACCCGGGTTTCATTACCGATAATTTCATCGCCTTTTTTTACGGCGCCAATCCGACGAATATCCAGCCGCACTGACGCATAAAACTTAAGTGCGTTACCGCCGGTTGTTGTTTCAGGACTACCGAACATAACCCCGATTTTCATCCTGATCTGATTAATAAAAATAACCAAGGTGTTAGAGCGTTTAATATTACCCGTTAATTTTCTTAGTGCCTGCGACATCAATCGGGCTTGCAAGCCCATGTGGGAATCCCCCATATCGCCTTCAATCTCGGCTTTGGGTGTTAAGGCCGCCACAGAATCAATGACCACCACATCAACCGCACCCGAACGCACCAACATATCGGTAATTTCCAAAGCCTGCTCACCGGTATCTGGCTGAGAAACCAGCAATTCATCAACATTAACGCCAATTTTTTCAGCGTAGCTTGGATCCAAGGCATGTTCCGCATCAACAAAGGCAGCCGTTCCACCCAGCTTTTGCATTTCAGCAATCACTTGCAAAGTAAGTGTTGTTTTACCGGATGATTCAGGACCATAAATCTCTACGACACGACCGCGCGGCAAACCGCCACAACCCAGCGCAATATCAAGCCCTAATGAACCCGTAGAGACCACATCAATATCGCGGGACGCAGCCACATCGCCCATACGCATCACTGAGCCTTTGCCAAACTGCTTCTCAATCTGCATCAGGGCTGCGCCTAGTGCTTTCTTTTTATTCTCATCCATTATTATTACCTTGTGGGTTAAAAAAATGTCGACCAACTAATCCAATTATTATCACATAGACACCGGGGTTCGGGTAGCAATCTCTGATTAAAACTTGCCAGCCTTGGCTCTGGCTTCTTTGCCGCCCTCTAAGTCACCCTGCAATTCTCTTGCCCTGGCAACCAATAACCAGCTATGTTTCTTAATCTGCGCATCATTGGAAGCCAGCAACGCGGCTTTTTTTGCAAGATCTTCTGCCAATCGGGGTTTTGACTGTTTTAGCTTTAATAACGCCAACTTATAATACAAAGTTGCATTGCGCGGCTCAATTCTAATAGCCCGTTCAATAGTCGTTGTTGCCGACTCAATATTTCCCGACTTGCTGTTTTGGGCGGCCGCTAAAGCTAAGGCACTAACTGCTGGCGATAAAGGCGCAAACGTTTCTAATGGCTCAAAAGACGGCGGCAAGTAAGGTGGTGGTGCCAAAAACTCTGGTTTGGGTGCAATGACCACCGACTCCTGACTTGGACCTGTATCAGGTTTTGTCGAATCTTGCTCGAGTGCTGAAGCACCTTGCTCATGTGCAACCCCACCCTGCTCAGGCGCCAAAGCTTCCAGTCCTTGCTGCTGTTGCTGCTGTTCTGGCACTAAAGGTTCTGTCTCCAAGGCTTCCAGCGGCACTGTTATTGGAACAAACTCCTGAAGTGGTTTGGTTTTAACTATCTCTGAAGATTCCTCAATGATTGGCTCAACTTTTTTGGGTTTCTGTACTTTCGGCTTTCGCTTTGGCAAGACAGGCTTGGTTTTGCCAGAAACCGTTGATCCATTTCCATACACCGGTGCAGGAGGTTGAGAACCAAAAAATTCAGAACATCCGACAAGAAAAGAAGGCAATGTTAAAAGTAAAATAAGTCGTTTAATTAGCATGTTTTATAGTGTTGGCAATGATGGATTTACTAATGAAATGACGGTCAATCATCTTAATTGAAAAGACATTGTGGACTTTTACCCTGGTTAAATAATTTTTAAAATTGGACAATACCTGGTTAAAAACCGTATGGCATCCAATCACGATGCGTATGATTTTAAAACGTTACGGACAAGCCTGTTAAAAATATCAAGCACATCCTTAATTTCCCAAAATTAAGAACGAAGCTTTGCGAACATCAGTTACAAAAAACCAATCACTTGGTCAATTCAACGAAGCATCATATTCTATTATTCGCCGCCCATTCTACATTTTTTCTTGAAACCTGGTGAGCTTTGATCTTTTAAATAACCACCCGCCCCTAAACTCCCAGAACCACAGCCAAGCCTCGCAGCACTAATTCACGATCAATAATCAGTTCGTTATTAAGCTGTGCTGCGATAATTTCGGCATCGCCACCAGTTAAAATTAAAGAGAGTGCGCTGGATTGTTTGCTTAACACCTGCTCAATCAAGCCGACAGCGGCAGCCAAAGTGCCGCTATAAATGGCGGCTTCGGTAAAACTGGCAGGACCCACTTTATAGTTTATGTCATTAAATGGCAATGCGGCAGTCCCAGTCGCCAAGGATTGTTTCATCAGTGTTAAGCCAGGGCTAATCAGGCCGCCCTGATGATTGCCATCCGCATCAAGCAAATCAACCGTGATGGCAGTACCGCAATCAACTATACAGACTGGCTTTTGATAAAGGTTACGTACCGCGACCAGCGTCAACCAGCGATCAACTCCCAGTTTTTCAGGTTGTTGATACGCGTTAACCACACCAAAAGCATGAGCTTGAGCGGTTACCTGAATAATTTCAAGAGTCGGCCACAACTCAACAATTACCGCCAACACCAATTCCAACAAGGGTGTTGAACTAACACCAGCAATAGCAAGGCGCTTGGGTGACGTTAGCGGCTTCCACATTTCAAGCAGTTGCTGACGGGTAATTAATCGATTAATCAACGCATGACTGGTAATCACCCCGTCCTCTTTCACAAGCGCCCATTTGAGTCGGGTATTCCCGCTATCAATCAATAAATTCATACTGTTGCCTCGCTAAAACTCACCTCACCCGAAGCAAAGGCCTGAACCGTACCATTCGGTTTTTTAATCAATAACAAGCCGTTATCATCAATCCCTTCAACAATACCTTCAATGTGTTGCTGACCAATAAACAAGGTTGCAGACTTGCCTTTTAAACAGTCGTAGCTACGCCACTCTTCAAGATACGCGTTAATTCCAACCGTTTCAAAGCCGTTAACAATAGCAAGGATTTGATTTAAAACACTACCCGCCAATTGATTTCTAAGTACCGGATTTTCGCCGCTAATTTGGGTAAGATCAGTCCAGGCCTGCGTGATGGTTTGCGCTTGGTGCTCAGGTAAAAACAGATTTAAGCCCAAGCCAATAACAGCAGCACAGGGACCATCCGCCTCACCTGAAACTTCAATTAATATGCCGCCCAATTTTTTACCCTGACTGTAAATATCATTGGGCCACTTTAAGCCAACATCATTGATACCCTGCTCTTTTAACGCCCTGATAACAGCAACGCCGACAGCCAGACTTAAGCCTGCCGTACGGGCAATACCGCCTTGTTGAAAACGCCAGAGCATGGAAACATAGATATTACTGCCGTAGGGTGAAACCCATTGCCGCCCTCGCCTGCCTTTGCCCGCTGTTTGATGCTCGGCAAAACAAACAAAACCGGATTCGGCATTGTTACGGGAATGCGCCATCAGATAACTGTTGGTGGAATCAAGACTATCATGAATTTCCAGCGTTGAAACAAGCGCCTTATTCTGCTCGGTAAGACGGGCAAGAATTTCTGTCCGGGCTAATAATTCCAACGATTTATCCAGCCGATAGCCTTTACCACTGACTGCCGAATGGTGTAGACCCAAGGCAGCCAATCCGCTTAATTGTTTACAGATAGCCGAGCGACTCACACCCAGCACCTCTGCTAATTCAGTTCCGGAATGAAATTCACCATCCGCCAACAGCGTAAGGATTTTTTTTTGTTTATCAGAAATAAGCACGGGGTTTATCTTTAAAATCGAAAGAGTGATGATTTACTTAATCAATAAATCTTAAAAGCTCATCACCACGAAGACACGAAGGACACGAAGAAAGAAAAATTCTTGTCTTCGTGTCTTCGTGGTGAATAAGCCCGGTACACCGGTAGCCTTTAAAATTCCTATCGTTCCCACGTTCCAGCATGGAATGCCGACAGTGACGCTCCAGCATCACGCAACGCGGGAGCGTTGCCAGATAAATAAATCTTAAACGATTATCACCACGAAGCCTGTCCTGAGCGAAGTCGAAGGGACACGAAAAAAGAAAACTTCGTGTCCTTCGTGTCTTCGTGGTGAACAGGCTTGTTACCGGTAGCCTTTAAAATTCTGGAGATTATACGTCAACCAGCGCCAATATAGTCGATAATTAAAGCGGCTGTTAGTCAGCATCCATCAGTACGCAGTTTAAATACTGATTTGCTCCTTGCTCCCGTTTATAGAACTGTATATGATTCGTTTTTTATCCCCTCACTTTAAAACTTGATCCAATAATGCACGCACACACCGAGCGGAGTCTGTATCAAACCCACACCGAGTTTTCCGCAAGTCAGTGTAACCGTGTCACGTATAAATACACACGAAGAACGCCCTTAAGGAAAATACAATGTCCACACAAACAAACTATATCCGTTGGTTTAATGAATTAACGATAGACGATGTGTCGCTGGTCGGCGGCAAAAATGCCTCTTTAGGTGAAATGTACCGAGAATTAACACCCCAAGGTATTCAAATCCCCAACGGTTTTGCCGTGACCGCTGAAGCCTACCGTTATTTACTGGAACAAGCCGGTGCCTGGCAACTTCTGCATCAGGCGCTGGATGACCTAAATCCTGAAGATGTCGGTGATCTTGCCAGACGTGCGCTTAAAGCCCGCGAGATTATCTATGCGGCACCCTTCCCCGCTGACCTTGAAGACCAAATACTAAAAGCCTACGCGCAATTACACCAGCAATACGGTGACACGATGAGCGTTGCAGTCCGCAGTTCTGCTACCGCCGAAGACTTACCCACCGCCAGCTTTGCCGGACAACAAGACACCTTTCTTAATATACGCGGTGAACTGGCATTACTGGAAGCCTGTAAACGCTGTTTTGCCAGCTTATTTACTGACCGCGCTATCCATTACCGCGTTGACCAAGGCTTTGATCATTTCAAACTGGCCTTATCAATCGGCATCATGAAAATGGTGCGCTCTGATTTAAATGCCAGCGGTGTCATGTTTTCTCTGGATACAGAGTCCGGTTTTAGTGATGTGGTTTTTATTACCGGCGCTTACGGTCTAGGTGAAAATGTCGTACAAGGCGCAGTTGATCCGGATGAGTTTTATGTCCACAAACCGACCTTTGAGCAAGGCCATCGTGCGGTATTAAAACGCACCTTGGGTTCCAAAAAAATAAAAATGATTTATAGCGATGGTCGCACGCGTGAGTCAACCCGTAACATTGTTACCTCCGCTACCGAACGTAACCATTTCTGCCTGACCGATCAGGATGTTTTAACCCTCGCCGACTATGCCATTAAAATAGAAAAGCATTACAGCGCCAAAGCAGGGCAAGCCAAACCGATGGATATGGAATGGGCAAAAGACGGCCTTGACGGCATTTTGTATATTGTTCAGGCACGCCCAGAAACCGTCGTATCCCAATTAAGCGGAATGGTGTTGGAACAATATGTCCTTAAAAGCCAAGCTACTCCAGTGGTTACAGGCCATTCGGTCGGCAGTAAAATTGCCACCGGCAACGCCCGTATTATTGAGAATGTAGGACAGCTGGGCAGTTTTAAAGCGGGCGACGTACTGGTTGCCGACATTACCACACCCGATTGGGAACCGGTGATGAAAATTGCCTCGGCCATCGTCACCAATCGGGGCGGTCGTACCTGCCATGCCGCCATTATCTCACGGGAATTGGGCGTTCCGGCGGTCGTCGGTTGTGATAATGCCACGACAACGCTTAAAAACAATTTCCCCGTCACCGTCTCCTGTGCAGAAGGCGATAACGGCAAAGTCTATGACGGCATCCTTGATTTTGAAATACAAACCACCGACCTCTCCGGCCTAAAACGCCCGAAAACCAAAATCATGCTGAATCTTGGCAATCCGGAACTGGCTTTTAAAACCAGCTTTTTACCCAATGATGGCGTGGGTTTGGCGCGTATGGAATTTATTATTACCGAATACATCAAAGCGCACCCAATGGCCTTGATACACCCAGAGCAGGTACAAGACGCCAACGAACGGGAACAACTCAACGAGTTGACGCGCCACTACCAAAAGCCCGAAGACTTCTTTATCCAACGCCTGTCAGAAGGTGTAGGCACCATTGCTGCCGCCTTTTATCCAAAACCCGTGGTGGTAAGAATGTCCGATTTTAAAACCAATGAATACGCCACCTTATTGGGTGGACGCTGGTTTGAGTTTGACGAACCCAACCCCATGATCGGTTTTCGCGGTGCCTCCCGTTACACTCATTCCTCCTACGCAGCAGGTTTTGCGCTGGAATGCGCCGCCATGAAACGGGTACGCGACGACATGGGCCTGACCAATGTCATCCTGATGATTCCCTTTTGTCGCCGTGTCCAAGAAGCCAAAAAAGTATTAGATTACATGGCGAAACTGGGTTTAACGCGCGGCGAAAATGGCCTGGAAATTTATGTGATGTGCGAAATCCCCAATAACGTCATCTCGATTGATGCCTTCTCCGAACATTTTGACGGCTTTTCCATTGGCTCCAATGACCTCACCCAACTAACCTTAGGCGTAGACCGTGATTCCGCGATTGTCGCCGAAGACTTTGACGAACGCGACCCCGGTGTCAAAGAAATGATACGACTGGCCGTAGAAGGCTCAAAACGCAACGGCAAACATTGCGGCTTGTGCGGCCAAGCCCCATCGGATTATCCCGAAATGGCAGAGTTTTTGGTAGAAATCGGCATTGGCTCCATGAGTTTAAACCCCGATACCGTGTTGAAAACTACCCAACTGGTACTTGAAACTGAAAAACGCTTGGGTAGAAGTTAAATAGAACCAAGGGTAAGATGGGTAGAGCAACACGAAACCCATCACATAAGCGGTTGAATATGATGGGTTTCGGCTATCGCCTCTACCCATCCTACGAACTGACCTTAGGCGTAGACCGGGATTCCGCCATTGTCGCCGAGGATTTTGACGAACGCGACCTCGGTGTTAAAGAAATGCTCCTGCTTGCCGTGGAAGACTAAAAACGTAATGAAAAACATTGCGGCTTGTGCGGACAAGCTCCGTCGGATTACCCTGAAATGGCAGAGTTTTTGGTAGAAATCGGCATTGGCTCCATGAGTTTGAATCCTGATATCGTGCTACAAACTACCCAACCGGTATTTGAAACTGAAAAGCGACTGGATAAAGTATAAGCTAAAGTAGCCTTGATGAAGCAAAACAAAATCGAGAAATTATTTCGACTAGCCTCGATTCCACTACGTTGCATCGAGTTTACTTGCTTAAGTAACTATGGAACACCTGAATAAATGTGACAATGAAAAACCTGACCTCATATATTGTGTGACCCCATATGTTGCTAAAAACACATTCATCGCCGACTCGTAAAGCAGCGCAACGCGCCCCTTTTCTAGCGGATGATCGAGAAGGTTAGTAATGAACACATAAGGAGAAAGAAATGCCCACTAGATATATATTCATATTCTGTATTGTTGTGCTCACAGCTTCAATTATTGGTGCTTCCTCTGGATTTGGGCCGCCAAATGCTTGGATGACATTTGGAATGGGGGCGATAGCAATGGCCGTATTTTTCGGCTTTCTTTTTGGCGACGTACCTTCTAATAGGGCTGCAAATATAAGAAATGCAATAGCAGGTTCAATGATTGTTACCTATCTATTGTTAGTAGTGTCTCTGCTTTTTTACGACGTAGGTACAGAATTGCCGAAGGCTACGGAAGTGCTTTTAACCAGTTTCACAACAACTATAGGCATCGTTATCGCGTCTTATTTTGGAGCCTCGGCTTATGTTGATGCCAAGAAAAAGAGTGATTAGCCATGTCAGGCACATCCTCTATGCGGGACGGGGTTTGTAACCCATACGCGCCAACTTAAGATTTACAAAATAAGAGGCAGATATTGCAAAAATATATCCTTATCTGCTAAATCAAAAACTGATATTCTGAGCATGGTGGTTTGTTAACGCGAAACCACCCTACGGGCTAATTTAATTTCAAGATCACATCCTACTGCCTCGGCGTATTTTTGCAACCTATAAAGCAAGTAGCCTCTATGAAGTAAAACGAAATCGAGAAATTAGGTTTGCGCTCTATTGACTTGAAAAGTCGAGTGCGCATCGCGCACCTTTTTCCATATCAGAGAAAGAACCCCGACAGGCTACCGGTAGAAAATAATAAAATGAGGTGCAAATAAAGCCGTTTAGTGAATGAGGTTTTTGGTGCGCGATGCGCACCCAAGCTCAAGCCATCATCCATACACTAATAACCCGCATTAATTTTCCGATGTTTAACTATTCAACGTATAATTAAGGTCGACTTTCGAAATTTTTATGTTTTTCTGTAACTTACGTAAATGCTGCTCACCTTAACGACTTAAAAACCAATGACCATAATTGATCGACTCCTCGCTGTTGGCAAGCTACTGTGTTTACTGGTTATTTCTAGCTTGGCGTTGATGTCTATCAACGTCCAGGCGCAAAGCGTTGATGATCCCGATGATCTGTATAAACAAATTCAGTCTCTGCAAAGCCTTATGGCTATTAAGATCACTGGCTTGGAAAAAATCCAGAACGATGAAAAGATCTTTGCCCGTGGCAGCTTGGAAGAGCAACTTGAACAGCTCCTGGCTTCGTATAATCACATTGTCAGTCGAAATGGAAAAGGCCAGATTGAGCACATCGTTATTGTTAATAAAAAGCAAAAAACAGACGTCGAAAGTATTATTTTACCCACCACTCTGCAAGGCAATCATTTTATGGTGTCCGTCGCCATTTCAGGTCTTGGTGGTAACTGGCAAACATTGGATATGATTATCGATACGGGTGCCGATTTGGTGGTGTTACCGGAATCGATGATACCGAAATTAGGCCTTGCAAATAGCGCATTTACGCACCATAAAATGCAAACTGCCAATGGCACAACCGATGCAAAAATTGGCTTATTGCAGGAACTGAGAGTTGCCGGGGAAACCGTTGAGAATGTAGAAGTGGCTTTTATTGCAGATCAGCTGTTGGGAAAAAACAGCTTGTTGGGCATGAGTTTTTTAGGGCGTTACCAAATAAATATTGATGATAAATCCCAAATGATTACGCTGTTTAAAAAATAAGGCGCTCTGTGAATAGAGTAGTGGGCAAACAAAGTCTGCCCACCTGGTTGATACATACTTTATTAACTCTTTGAATCTTTTTTGGTCTTCTTTACCGCTTTCTTTTCTTTAGGACTCAGTGCGGGTTTTTTCTTGTCTTCTTTATTGCTTTTTTGTTCTTTGCTCATGGCGTTTGCTCCAACTAGTTGATGGGGGTTTTTCTAAAAACTTATGCAGATAACACCGGCATACCGGTTTTTTAAAGATTACCAAGGCAACGCTTGTTTGCCAAATACAGAAAAGAAAGCATACTCTTGTACTCCAAAAAGAACAACTTTAAGCGGTTGTCAAAATAACGCTAAAACTCATTCGATACGCGGTTAATTATAACCTATAGCTTCTATCTCCATCATACCAAGTTATTTTGGCCCTATGTGATTTACAGTGGGTAACCCATAATATTAGGCTTAAAAATGTAAGCGGGTCATAAGATAAATTGATCTTACCACAAGTCCTTGAGCCGTCATTCCGGCATGGATTACCGGAATCCAGTTGCCATGGATGGCAATCGCAAAGCATACAACCAGCTGATTTATAAAATGCTTTTTAATAAATACTCTACAATATAGATGAGTACATCCTTGTACACTGGATCCCGGCATTCCCTGCTGGAATGACGGCTTGAACGTTTTAAGCTATTGATAAGATTTGTGTTTATCGGTATTTTATTATTTAGTCACTACTTCTCATAGTGTCGTTATTTTTAAATCGCTTGCTTAATCCGCGCTAAAGCATTTTGCAGATTAGCCATGCTGGTGGCAATTGAAATCCGGATATGGCCTTCTGAACCAAAGGCAGAACCGGGTACCAAGGCAACGCCTGCTTTTTCGATTAAATAATCAGAAAATTCCAAATCGTTGTTAATGCCGTCCAAACGG
>SESD01001023.1_pt1 | contig 16122 bp, 7 predicted proteins | sample 3171411 | NCBI WGS metagenome assembly SESD01 (sample SAMN06051880, study PRJNA518727) | freshwater metagenome | biome: subpolar coniferous forest; feature: holomictic lake; material: water; isolation source: holomictic Lake 442, 16.5 m depth | place: Canada: near Kenora, Ontario | collected...
GGGCTGCCGGTCGTTGCACTGGATCAGGCCGTAGGTGACACCATCCCGCCGGATGGGGAAGAGGCCCACGGACTCGAAGCCGACGGTGTGGCAGCGGCCCCGGACCGGGCAGGGCAGCGTGATGGGGGTGGCGGAGGCCAGGAGCGCCGAGGTGGCGTTGGTCCAGAAGGCGCCGCTCTCGGTGAAGAAGGGCTGGGACGAGTCCACCTGCTGGGTGAGGACGGCCCCGCACATGCAGGCCAGGAGGGGGTTGCGCAGGGCATCCCGCACCAGGCGGCCCTCGGCATCCTCCTGACAGAGGCTGCTCTCCAGGGCCACGAAGCCCTCGGTGAAGCCCAGGCTGGCGGCATAGGGAAAGTCGGGGCCAGCCTTAAGCCGGATGGCCACCGCCTCGCAGCAGGAGAAGTGCTGGGCCAGGGTGGCCAGCTGCTGGGCGATGGCTGAGGGCGGAGTCAGGGTGTTGGCCATGCGGAGCAGTTCCAGGAAGGCCTGGCGCTCAGCCTCCAGGCGACCCTCCACTGCATTGCCGGTCACGGGCGCACTCATCCCGGACACCCTCCTGGGCATCCTATCGGCAGGCGCACTCTTGGCTTGAGTTACAGGTACCCAGGCCTATGGAGGGGGCATCTGGCAGCTGCTGCCGATGGCAGCGGGCAGGTAGAGGTGGTTCACGTAGTCCTGAACCATCCGGTCGGCGTTGAAGCGCCAGCCCAGGGTGCGGATGGAGTGCTTCATGCGCTCCACCCAGCCGAGGGGCATGCCGGCGGCGTTCCGGTCGTCGTAGTAGAGGGGCACCACTTCCTCTTCGAGGAGGCGGAAGAGGTCTTCGGCATCCCGCTGGTCCTGGATGGCCTGATCTGCATGGATCTCACCGGTCCCGATGGCGAAGCCGTTCGCACCGTCATAGGCCTCGGCCCACCACCCGTCCCGGACGGAGATGTGCAGGCCGCCGTTGAGCACCACCTTCATGCCACTGGTGCCGCAGGCCTCCAGAGGGCGCTGGGGATTGTTGAGCCAGCCATCGATGCCCTGGTAGAGCATGCGGCCCACGCGGATGTTGTAGTTCTCGATGAACAGGATCCGGTGGCGGAAGCGCGGGTCCTCGAGGATCTGCGCCACCCTCTGGATGAGACCCTTGCCCGTCTGGTCGGCAGGGTGGGCCCGACCGGAGAACACGAGGTTCACGGGCCGCGATGGGTTGTTCACCAGGCGATCCAGGCGGTCCAGGTCCGTGAAGAGCAGGTCCGGGCGCTTGTAGGGGACAAAGCGGCGGGCGAAGCCGATGAGCAGGGCATCCGGATCCAGGGGCGCGGGCTCGATGGCCGGCAGGCCCAGGCGCTCCCGCATGGCGGCAGAGCGCTTGCGGATGAAGCGGATGGTGCGGGCCTTGAGCACCTGCTTGGTCTCCCAGATCTCCGAGGAGGACACGGACATGATGGGGGTCCAGGTGTCGGGCCGGGTGAGGGAGCTCTGGTAGGCGGGTCCCAGGTGGGCCTCGTAGAGGTGGTTCATCTCCGTGGCCAGCCAGGTGGGCAGGTGCACGCCGTTGGTGACGTGGCCGATGGGCACCGCATCCTCCCGGGTGCCCGGGTAGAGGTGGTTCCACATCTTGCGGGAGACCACGCCATGGAGGGCCGAGACGCCGTTGGCCCGGCGCGTCAGCTTGAGGGCCAGCACGGTGGGCATGAAGGGGGAGCCGTGGTCGTGGGGGTTCACGCGGCCCAGGCCCATGACTTCGTCCAGGGACAGCTTCAGGCCCTCGGCCAGGGGCCGCAGGTGCTCGGTGGCGAGGTCGGCGGGGAAGCGGTCATGGCCGGCATCCACGGGGGTGTGGGTGGTGAAGACCGAGGCGGAGGCGACCTCGGCCAGGGCCTTGTGGGGGTCCATCCCGTCGGCCTGGATGCGGTAGCGGGCCCGCTCCAGGAGGGCGAAGGCCGAGTGGCCCTCGTTCAGGTGGAAGACGCTGGCGTTGATACCCAGGGCCCGCAGAGCGCGGGCGCCGCCCACGCCCAGCAGCAGCTCCTGCTGGATGCGCATGCGCTGGTCGCCGCCGTAGAGGCGCGCGGTCAGAGCGACGTCCTGCGGCTCGTTGGCCTTCACCCGGGTGTCCAGAAGGATCAGGCGGATGCGGCCCACCATGACCTCCAGCACGGATGCGTGCACGGTGCGGCCCGGCAGCTCGACGCTGACCTGCACGGGCTCGCCGTGGCGGTCCACCGCCGGCACCAGGGGCAGGTCGGCGATGTCGAAGGGCTCCACCACATCCTGCTGCCACAGCTCCTTGTTCAGCACCTGGCTGGTGTAGCCCTCGTGGTAGAGCAGGCCCACACCCACCAGGGGGATGCCCAGGTCGGACGCGGACTTGAGGTGGTCGCCCGCCAGGATGCCCAGGCCGCCCGAGTAGATGGGCAGGGACTCGTGGATGCCGAACTCCATGCAGAAGTAGGCGATGGGGCGGGAGCGCATGGCCCCGGCGTGGGTGATGCCCCAGGTGGTGACGGGGGTGCAGTACTCGTGCAGCTGCCGGAGGGCACGGTCCACCCGCGCCGGCACATCCACATCCGCCGCCCGCTGCTCCAGCTGATCGGGGGTGATCTGCTTGAGCACGGACATGGGGTTCTGGTGGGCCTTGGTGTAGAGGTCCAGATCCAGGTCCCGGAAGATGGTGCGGACCTCGGGTTTCCAGGTCCACCAGAGGTTCTGCGTGAGCTGCTGCAGTTTCGGAAGTAGCTTGTCCATGGTCGTTCCTAAAGTCAGGGCTCGGTGGGTTCAGGCCGCAGAAAGAGTGCGGCCAAGGGAGGCAGTGTGAGGTTGAGGGACTGAGGGAAGCCATGGGCCGGGACCGGCTCGGTGCGGATCCGCCCCGTGTTGCCCTCGTTCCTGCCGCCATAGTGCATGGAGTCCGTGTTCAGCAGCTCGGTGTAGGTGCCAGCCTGCGGCACGCCGACCCGGTAGCCGCTCTGGGTGAGGCTGGTGAAGTTGAAGGCGATGGCCATGAAGTCCGCTGGATCGGCACCCCGGCGCAGGAGCGTGAGTACGCTGTTGAAGCGGTCGCCGCAGTCGATCCAGGCGAAGCCGCCGGACTGGCAGTCCCCCTGGTGGAGGGCCGTGTGGCTGCGGTAGAGGCCGTTCAGGTCGCGCACCAGGTCATGGATGCCCTTGTGGGCCGGCTGCTCCAACAGGCCCCAGTCCAGGGCCGTGTCGTGGTTCCACTCCCGCCCCTGGCCGAACTCACCGCCCATGAACAGCAGCTTCTTGCCGCCGTGGGCGTAGAGCCAGGCATAGAGCAGGCGCAGGTTCGCCATGCGCTCCCAGGCATCGCCGGGCATGCGGCCCAGGATGCTGCGCTTGCCGTGCACCACCTCATCGTGGGACAGGGGCAGGACATAGTTCTCGGAGTCGTGGTAGAGCATGGAGAAGGTGATCTGGTCGTGGTGGTGGGGACGGGCCATCATGCCCTGCCCAAGGTAGCGCAGGGTGTCGTGCATCCAGCCCATGTCCCACTTGAAGCCGAAGCCCAGGCCGCCCTGGTCCGTGGGCCGGGAGACGGCGGGCCAGGCGGTGGACTCCTCGGCGATGGTGCAGGCATCCGGGAAGTGGCCGTAGACCACCTCGTTGAGGCGGCGGAGGAAGGCCACAGCCTCCAGGTTCTCGCGGCCCCCGTGGCGGTTGGGGATCCACTGGCCGGCCTCCCGGCTGTAGTCCAGGTAGAGCATCGAGGCCACGGCGTCCACCCGGAGACCGTCGATGTGATAGCGGTCGAGCCAGAACAGGGCGTTGGCAATGAGGAAGTTCTGCACCTCGGTGCGGCCGAAGTTGTAGATCAGGGTGCCCCAGTCCATGTGCCGGCCCTGGCGGGGGTCCGCATGCTCGTAGAGGTGCGTGCCATCGAACTGGCCCAGGCCGTGGCTGTCCTCGGGGAAGTGGGCCGGAACCCAGTCCAGGATCACCCCCAGGCCCGCCTGGTGCAGGGTGTCCACGAAGAGCTTGAAGTCCTCAGGCCCGCCGAAACGGCTGGTGGGGGCGAAGAGGCCCAGGGGCTGGTAGCCCCAGGAGGGATCGAAGGGATGCTCCATGATGGGCAACAGCTGCACATGGGTGAAGCCCAGCCAGCTGGCATAGGGCGCCAGGTCGGCGGCGATCTCGCCGTAGGTCATGTAGGTGCCGTCGGGCCGTCGCCGCCAGGAGCCCAGGTGCAGCTCGTAGATGCTGACGGGGGCCTCGTGGGTGCGGGTGCGGCGCCGGGTCTCCATCCAGGCCCCGTCCCCCCAGGGGTGGTCCTGCAGGCCATGGACGATGGAGGCCGTGCCGGGGGCCGCCTCGCAGCGGAAGGCGAAGGGATCGGCCTTCAGGGGCAGCAGATTGCCCGCAGGACCGTGGATCTGGAACTTGTAGAGGGCGCCCAGGCCGACTCCAGGCACGAAGATCTCCCAGAAGCCGTTGGCCCCGGGCTGACGCAGGGGATGACAGCGGCCGTCCCAGCCGTTGAAGTCCCCGACCACGCTGACCGACTGCGCATTGGGCGCCCAGACCGCGAAGGAGACGCCGTCCATCCCCCCCAGCTGGCGGGGGTGGGCGCCGAGTTTTTCGTAGGCCCGCAGGTGGGTGCCTTCGCCCAGCAGGTGCAGATCCAGATCGCCCAAGGTCGAGGCGGGGTCGCAAGGTTCCATGGTCCATTCTAGGACGGGGCGGCCCCGGGTGTAAGCCTGGACTTTGGCTGGTTTTTCACATATCCCGAACAATTTTCCCAATTACGGCATGGGGTCGGTCATCTGGCAGGCTCTCTGGAGGCAAAAAAAGGGACAGCCGACTGCTGTCCCTTTTTTTGTGGCTGGTTGGACGGGGCTTAGGCCTTGGCAGCCGCGAGGCCTTCTTCCAGGGCGCCGAGGATGTCGTCGATGTGCTCGATGCCGATGGATAGGCGCACCAGGTCGGGGGTGAGGCCCCCTTCCCGCTGCTGGGCCTCGGTGAGCTGGGAGTGGGAAGTGCTGGCCGGGTGGAGGATCAGGCTCTTGGCATCGCCCACGTTGGCCAGGTGCGAGAAGAGGGAGATGTTGTCGATGAGCTTCACCGCCGCCTCCTGGCCGCCCTTGATGCCGAAGACCACCATGCCGCCGAAGCCGCGCTTGAGGTACTTCGTGGCGTTGGCGTGGGAGGGATCCCCGGGGAGACCGGGGTAGCGGACCCAGGCCACCTGCGGATGCTTCTCAAGGAACTCGGCCACCTTGAGGGCGTTCTCGCTGTGGCGGACGATGCGCAGGGGCAGGGTCTCCAGGCCCTGCAGGAACAGCCAGGAGTTGTCCGGCGCAATGGCGGCGCCCAGGTTGCGCAGGGGCACGGTCCGCACCCGCAGGGCGAAGGCGATGGGCGCCAGGGCCTCGGGCAGGTCATGGCCCCAGCGGAGGCCGTGGTAGTTGGGATCGGGCTCCGAGAACAGCGGGTGCTTGCCAGACTTCCAGTCAAAGCGCCCGGAGTCGGTGATGATGCCGCCGATGCCGGTGCCGTGGCCGCCGATCCACTTGGTGAGGGAGTTCACCACGATGTCGGCGCCGTGCTTGATGGTCTGCAGCAGGTAGGGCGTGGAGAAGGTGGCATCCACGATGAGGGGCAGGCCGTTGCGGTGGGCCACCTCGGCGATGGCCTCGATATCGGCCACATCCAGCACGGGGTTGCCGATGGCTTCGATGAAGATGGCCCGGGTCTTGGGGGTGATGGCCTTCTGGAAGTTCTCGGGATCCTTGGGATCCACGAAGTTCACCTTGATGCCGAAGGTGGGCAGGATGGCGTCGAACTGGGTGTAGGTGCCGCCGTACAGGTTGTTGGCGCTGACGATCTCGTCGCCACCCTGGGCCAGCGTGATGATGGCGTAGAACACGGCCGCCGTGCCCGAGGCCAGCGCCACGGAGGCCGCGCCGCCCTCCAGCTGGCTCACGCGCTGCTCCAGCACATCGGTGGTGGGGTTCATCAGCCGCGTGTAGATGTTCCCCAGCTCCTTGAGGGCGAAGAGGTTCGCCGCGTGCTGGGTGTTCTTGAACACGTAGGAGCTGGTGCGGTGGATGGGCACGCCGCGGCTGAGGGTGGAGGGATCGGGCACCTGCCCGCCATGCAGGGCGATGGTTTCGGGACGGTAGGACTGGGTCACGGGGACTCCGGGTGGAAGGGGGTTGGAAGACATTTCTTAAGTTACTTGATTATGTTTATAACAAATCAAATTCGGTGTCAACCCCCGACCTGCTTCCTGCCGGTGAGCCCAGTGTCAGCCAAACCCGCAGGGTCTCGCTGACGCTCCAGGCCTGGGCGTCGCAGCCTCGGGCCTCGTGGGGGGCGTCACCGTCCAGGATCTCCGGCAGCTGACCCACACAGCCGCTGTCCAGGAGGGCCGCCGTGGACCCCAGCCAGGCCCGCGCCGTGGCTCGGGCATCCGGATCCCCTTCCCAGGCCCGGTCCAGGGCCTCGCAGAGAAGCGGCAGCGGCCAGACCCAGGCCGTGCCGTTGTGATAGGCGGGCTTGCGGCGGGTGTCTTCGTCGCCCTCGTAGCGGCCCCAGTAGGGGCTGAGGGGCTCGTTGAGGGTGCCGCCCCAGGGCGCCGGGATCGGTAGGGCTGAGGTCACCGGCAGGGGCGCCAGGCTGCGGAGGCCCCCGGGCACCAGCAGGTGGCGGGCGCAGGCGGCCACGGCCCGCCGGGCCTGGTCACCGGTCACCAGGTCCAGAGCCACCAGGAGCAGCTGATTGGGCCGCAGGTGGTCGCACACCTCGGCCTGGGCAGCGGGGGTGCCGGCGGGGGCCAGCAGGACATCGGCGAACCAGCCCCGGTCCTCCATCCAGAAGGCCTCCAGGGAGGTCTCGGCCCGGGCTGCCGTGGTGGCCCAGGGCTCTCCATCACTGGGGGCGCCCATGCGGTCCAGGAAGCGCAGGAGGCGGATCCACAGGGCCTGGATCTCCACCGGGTAGCCCTCGCGGGGCGTGCCCATGGGGTAGCGAGTGTCCATCCAGGTGAAGTGGGCCGGACTCCAGAGCAGCCCGGAAGCCAGGTCCATGCAGACCCCATTGGGGGCGCCCAGACGGAGGTGCTCGCCCAGGGAGGTGAGCACTTCTTCCACCGTGCGCCCGCCGGCGTCGGCCTGCAGGAACTCCGGGCCCAGGTGCGCAACGGCCTCCTCGCAGGCCACGGCCAGCCAGAGGGGGGCGTCCGAGGTGTCCCGGTCGGCAGTGCTGTCTGTCCCCAGCATGTTGGGGAGGGTGCCCTCCCGCTCCAGGGCGGCGAAGGTACGGAGGATGAGGCCCGCGTCCTCGGACCAGCCGGCGGCCAGCAGGCCCCGGCAGGCGATGAGGGTGTCCCGGCCCCAGTCCAGGAACCAGGGGTACCCGGCGATGACCGTGAGGCCGTCCTCCCGGCGGGCGAGGTAGGCCTCCAGTGCCAAGATCAGGCGGTCCTGGAAGGTCGCGGAGGGCGGCGCTCCGGGGGGGATGGCCTCGTCCAGGGGGGTCGCCTCGGCCGAGAGGGCCATGTGGATGGCGGCTCCCGGCGGCAGATCCAGGTCAAACCAGCCTGGGCTCCAGGCATCTCCAGAGGCCGCCAGACCTCGGGAGGCCTCTACGGGGTGGGGGATGCCCCGGCAGGACTCAGGCTCCGGGTGGTAGGACCCGGCGTCCGCCCAGGCCGCCAGTTGCCGACCGGAAGCCGGCGCAAAGCGGAAGCCCGGGGCCTTCGCCAAGACGGAGGTAGCAGCCCGGAAGTGGGCCTCCAGGCCCGGATCCAGGTGCGTCTCCCCGTGGAAGGAGCGGTCTTCCAGGTCCAGGCGCACCGTGAGGCGAACCTGCCGGTCCGGGGGCAGGTCGGCGGCCTGTCCCGCCCCTTTGGGCCGGGTCCAGCGCAGGCCCACGGCGTTCTGGTCCGGGAGCATCCAGGCCTCCAGGCCCACCTCCACCCGGCGACCGTCTCCGGCACTGGCCTGGAAGGTCCACCGCACCGGCGGACCGGCCTCGAAGCGCACCAGGTTGAGGCCATCCAGAGCCGTGATGAAGCCGTCCGCATTCACCCAGGCCCGCAGGCGCTTGGCCAGCACATGCCGGTCCGAGGGGGCGGTGGGGTGGAGATTCGCCGCCAGGAGGCAGTCGTACTTGGAGGCGATGGCCCCCAGGTCCGCCTGCAGGCGGGCCATGCCGCCCCGGCCGTTGGTGAGGAGGGCCAGACCCGATGAGGCGCTGGTGGCAGCAGCGCTGGGCTCGGCGGGTAGGAAGCGGAGGGTGGCCTGGAGGACCGCCATGCCCTCCCGGTGGCGGCGCAGATGGAGGGTGCCCTCCCCACTCCGGCCTAGGTCCGGGGGCACGGTGGCCATCCAGGCGTCACCGGCCGCCACGCTGCGCAGGTGGAGGTCGGCCAGCCCCGGTAGAGAGAGGGTGGCCTCGAAGGGCCCGGGATCCGTCAGCAGCAGCCAATGCCCGGGGGGGACCAGGCTCACCCGGCGGGCATCCCCCGTCGCCCAGGGCGTCACCCGGGGGAAGACGCCCTTGGCCAAGGCAGCGTCCAGGCACCCCAAGAGGCTGTGGGCCAGGTGCGCCGGCTCCAGGTGCGCCAGGGCCGCCAGAAAGGCTGCGGGGTCCCGCTCGACCCGCTCCGCCAGACCCCGCCAGTCTCCAGGGCCCAGGGCCTCGGCAGGATGGACGGCGGCCAGAGCCTGGAGGGCCCAGGCCGCCAGGGCCCGGGTGCGTCGGTAGGCCTCGCCGGCCAGGCCGGAGGGCTCGGCTTGGGCCGCCAGGCAGAAGCTCTCGCCGGGCCGCAGGGTCAGGGCCCGGCCGCCACCCGGCAGGGCTTTGCCGTCGGGAACAGCCTGGCCCAGCAGGTCCACGCAGGCCTCGCCCAGGCCCTCCCAGTCCGGTCCCGCCACGGGACAGGTGCGGGCGACTTCCGTATCCAGGTTCACCAGCACCAGGACCTGATCCAGGCCCTCGGCCGAGGTTCTCAGCAGGGCCAGCACCGGGTCTGCGGGTCCGCTCACCCGGCGTACCTGGGCCCCGTCGAAGAAGCAGGGGTGGTCCGAGATGAGGGCGTTCAGCGCCGCCAGCTCCTTCACCAGGTTGGGCTCGGCGCCCCAGGCCAGGTCCCGGGCTTCGTGGACATCCACCTTGTCCGCCGCCAGCCACTCGGCCCCGCAGGTGAAGCCGAAGCCCCCGCTCTGGCTGGCCAGGGCGCAGAGGCGGTTCCGCAGCAGGGACCAGGCGGCCCCCCGCTGGGCCAGGCGCTGGTTGTCATGGGTCTCGCTGTAGTGGACCAGGAGCCCCGTGCGGGCCCCGGCCCGGATGCAGTGGTCCAGGTAGGGGGCCACATCGGTGGGGGTGTGGTTCTGGAACAGCTCCGAGTAGGCCCAGTGCATGCCGCCCCGGGCCAGCAGGGTGTCCGTGGCCTCCCAGGCCCCGCCCAGGCCCTCCAGCAGGAAGATGGCCTCGGGGTAGGCCTGATGGACCTTGGCGGTGATGTACTGCCAGGCCGGCAGCGGCACCATGTAGCCCGCATCGCAGCGGAAGCCGTCCACGCCTCGCTCGCACCAGATGATCAGGGCCCGGGCCACGGTGTCCCACAGGGCCGGGCTGCCTTGGTCCAGCTCCACCAAATCCTCCCAGGTGGTACCCCAGGCACCGGGACTGTGGAAGGTGCCATCGGCGTTGCGGCGGAACCAGTCGGGCCGGTGCTCCAGCAGGCGGCTGCCCCAGCCCGTGTGGTTCACCAGGATGTCGAGCAGGACCTGCCCCCCGCGCTGGTGGACCGCCGAGGTCAGCTCCCGGAACTGGTCCTCCGCCGTGGTGCGGCGGTCCAGCTCCACCAGGGCGGGGTCGATGGCTGTGAGGTCGAGCTGGGCATAGGGGCTGCCGAAGCGGCCCATGCGGGCGAAGGTGGTGGGGACAGGCCCCACGGGCAGCAGGTGCAGGAAGCGGCAGCCCAGGTCGTCCAGGATGTGGGGCACGGCGGTGGTCAGGTCCCGCAGGGTGCCCGAGGGAGGGATGACCGCATAGCCCGCCGCATCCAGGGCCGCCACAGCCGGGGCCAGGTCGGGCCGCTGCCGACCGGCGGCGCCACCGAACATGCGGGGGAAGGCGCAGTAGATCGTGTTGCCCGTGCGCAGGCGGTCCGGATGCACGGACAAGCCCACATCTTCGCCCTCAGGCCAGTGCTGGCGTCCCTCCGGGTCCACACAATAGGCCTTGGCCCGGAAGGGGCCGGGCTCTGTGAGGGCCAGGTCCAGGTGCCAGCCATCCCCGTCCTCCCGCAGCGGAATGTCCCGCCAGGAGGAACCCGCCGGGTCCCGCAGGCGCTCCCCCAGCAGGGCCAAGGTCTCCTCCCGCATGCGGCCCCCACGGGTCAGGTTGGTCCGCAGAAAGGCCCGCCAGCCCTGGGCCCCGGGCTCGGGGTGGGCCAGGCGGAAGACCACCCGATCCCCCACGTAGCGGAGCAGCGGGGTGCCACAGGAGGGGCTCATGACGGGATGCGGCATGGGGGGATTTTCAGGCCAATGCCGGAAATCCGGGCAGGAAAAGCGTGGAGACCCGGTCCCCGGGCCGAATGGGCTACGCTGGAGGGCGGGAGAATCGATGGACAGACTGGTGATCCAAGGTGGCCATCCCCTGCGGGGGCGCATCCGGGTGTCGGGTGCCAAGAACGCAGCCCTGCCCTGTCTGGCGGCGGCCCTGCTGACGTCGGAACAGCTTGAGCTGACCAACCTGCCAGCGGTGGCCGACATCCGCACCATGGTGAAGGTGCTGGCGGCCCTCGGGACCGAGGCCTCCCTGGAACCCGAAGGCGAGGGCTTCGAGCTGACCGCCCGCCTGGCCTGTGCGGGCAGCGACGACCCGAAGGCCCCCTATGACCTGGTGAAGACCATGCGCGCCTCCATCCTGGTGCTGGGGCCGCTGCTCGCCCGCTTCGGGAAGGCCACCGTGAGCCTGCCCGGCGGCTGCGCCATCGGCGCCCGCCCGGTCAACCTGCACCTGGAGGCCCTGGAGCGCATGGGGGCCAGCATCGAGATCAGCCACGGCTACATCCACGCCTCGGTGCAGGGCCGCCTCAAGGCCATCGACCACACCTTCGAGAAGGTCAGCGTGGGGGCCACCGAGAACATCCTCATGGCGGCGACCCTGGCGGAGGGCACCTCCGTGCTGCGCAACGCGGCCCAGGAGCCCGAGATCGGTGACCTCGCCAACCTGCTGGTGAAGATGGGCGCCCCCATCGAGGGCATCGGCACGGGCACCCTCACGGTCACCGGTGTGACGGCCCTGCACGGCTGCACCCACGCTGTCATCCCGGACCGCATCGAGGCCGGCACCTACCTCTGCGCCGTGGCCGCCGCCTGTGGCGACGTGGTGCTCGACCGCTGCGAGCCTGAGCACCTGCGGGTCCTGCTCGACTTCCTGGAGCGCGCCGGCTGCGTCATCACCGAGCGCGAGGGCCAGGACGGACGACAGCTGCGCATCCAGCGGGAGCCCGGCCAGAAGCTGCGCTCCAAGGATGTGACCACCCTGCCCTACCCAGGCTTCCCCACGGACCTGCAGGCCCAGGTGATGGCTGTCCTGACCCAGGCCTCTGGCATCAGCGTCATCAACGAGGGCATCTTCGAGAACCGCTTCCAGCACGCCATGGAGCTGGAGCGCCTGGGCGCCAACCTGCGCACCGACGGCCACACGGCCATCGTGGCTGGTCCCGCCGACCTCACGGGCTGCACGGTCATGGCCACGGACCTCCGGGCCAGCGCCGCCCTCGTCATCGCCGGCCTCGTGGCCCAGGGCGAGACGGTGGTGGACCGCATCTACCACCTGGACCGCGGCTACGCCGGACTGGAGAAGAAGCTCCAGGCGGTGGGTGCCCACATCGAAAGGGTCGGCGGCGGCAAGGTCTGACCTCCATCCTCCCCGGCCCATGCCGGGCCTCAAGGTGTCTCCTGTGAGCCAGCGTTCGTTCTACCGATCCCTGCGCGTCCCCGGCATCCTGATGCTGGCCCTCTCTGCGACCTACATGGGCTGCGGCCGCCAGGAGGCTGAGCGCACCCGGAAGGCCCAAGCAGAGGAGGCCGCCCGCCGCCACCGCGAGGAGTTGCAGCCCCCCAGCCCAGCGGTGCTGGAGCAGCTGCGCGTGGCGTCCCAGGACTTCATGACGGAGCACCAGGCGGATGTGAGCGTGCAGGGGTTCTCCTTTACCCAGCTCACCCCGAACCTCTACCTGGTGGGCGTCAACGCCACGGAGGGTGGCACCGGCAATGCCGTCGTGCGCCAGCTCAGTGCCGAGCGTCTGCGGGATATCCGTCCCGCGGGTGAGAACACCACCGAGGACCGCGGCTTTCTGTGGGTCATCAACAAGGTCGACGCCGCCAAGATGGAGGCCCTGGCCCAGCGCCACGGCATCGCCGGGGAGGTGGCGGCGGTGCGCGAGCGGCACCCCGAGCGCAGTAGCTGGGGTCACCGCTCCTGGCTGGACGACTACCTGCTCTGGCACTTCCTCTTCAACCGGCCCTCCCCCATGGGCTTCGGCTACGGGTCCGGCTTTGCGCCCCACCCCATGGGCTACCGCTTCAACGCCCCGGGCCGCCCCTTCCAGCAGGAGGACGCCCGACCCTACCAGAGCGCTGCCGCCGCCACCGGCGGCCGCTCCGGGGTATTCCTCAGCGGCCAGGCGTGGAACCCACCTCGGGCCACCGAGGTCCCCATCTCCGGCCAGGCCTACGGCGTCGCGGGGCACGAGGGCGGCGTCACGGGCAAGACCGGCATGGGCGGCGTGGCCCGCAGCGGCTTTGGCGGCGTCGGTCGCGGCGCCGCCGCCGGATCCTGAGGAGCAACCCATGCAGCGGACCACCCACCGCCAGCGGGACGGCTGGCAGCAGACCGTGGAGGCCCAGGGCCTGCTCCACCACACCCACGACGACGGCCAGCCCTATTGGAAGGAGGGGACGGCCTACCGCTTCACTCCCGCCGAGATCCACACCCTGGAGGCCGCCACGACCACCCTGCAGGCCCTCTGCCTGGAGGCCGCCCAGCACATCATCAGCACCCGGCGCTACGCAGACCTGGGTATCCCCGGCTTTCTGGCCCCGATCATCGAGGCCTCCTGGGAGCAGGATGAGGTGTCCATCTACGGCCGCTTCGACCTGGCCTACGACGGCGCAGGCCCCCCCAAGCTGCTGGAGTACAACGCTGATACCCCCACCGCCCTGGTGGAGGCGGCCATCACTCAGTGGTTCTGGCTCCAGGACCTGATGCCGGAGCGGGACCAGTTCAACGCCCTCCACGAGCGCCTGGTGGCGGCCTGGGGGCGGGCCAAGGCGTTCCTGCCCCTGGCCCCTGTGGCCTTCCTGCACCAGGACACCCTGGAAGACATCCAGACCGTGGCCTACCTGCGGGACACGGCGGACCAGGCGGGGGTACAGAGCCTCCAGATGCCCCTGGAGGACCTGGGCTGGGACGAGCGCCGCAAGCTCTTTGTGGACCTGGACGAGCGCCCCGTGGCCGCCGCCTTCAAGCTCTACCCCTGGGAGTTCATGGCCCGGGATGCCTTCGCCCCCCACCTGGCCCTCAGCCCCCGCCCCTGCCTCTTCCTGGAGCCCGCCTGGAAGCTCTTGCTCTCCAATAAGGCCCTGCTGGCCGTGCTGTGGGAGCTGTTCCCGGGCCACGAGCTGCTCCTGCCGGCCTACCTGGACTATCCCCGGGAGCTGGCTCAAAAGGGCTTCGTGAAGAAGCCCATCCTGGGGCGGGAGGGGGCCAACGTGGAGCTCCACCGGCCGGGCCAGCCCATCTTCTTCGCCCCCGAGCGGCCCGAGTACGGCGCCGAAGGCATCGTCTACCAGGCCCTGGCCCCCATCCCCTGCCTGGACGGCTTCCACCCGGTGCTGGGCACCTGGGTGGTGGACGGGGAACCCGCCGGCATGGGCATCCGGGAGTCCGCCGGGCCGGTGACGGACAACACCAGCGCCTTCGTGCCCCACTACATCCAGGCCTAGCTCCCAGGCCACCGAGGGCGTCCGCTGGGTTACACTGGACCCAGACTCGGGGGATCCATGTTCGGCGAGATGAAGGTCTTTTCCGGGAGTAGCCACCCGGACCTGGCGAGGGGCATCGCCACGCACATGGGCATGCCGCTGGGGCGCCTGAAGGTGACCCGCTTCTCCAACGAGAACATCAAGGTGAAGATCGAGGAGAACGTCCGCGAGGCGGATGTCTTCGTGATCCAGTCCTCCTGCCCGCCCGTCAGCGACCACCTGCTGGAGCTGCTGATCCTCATCGATGCGCTGAAGTTCGCATCGGCGGCGCGCATCACGGCGGTGCTGCCCTACTTCCCCTACGCCCGCAGCGACAAGAAGGACGAGGCGCGCATCTCCATCACGGCCCGCCTGGTGGCCGATCTGCTGGAGACCGCCGGTGCCGACCGCGTGCTCACCATGACCCTGCACGCACCACAGATCCTGGGCTTCTTCCGCAAGCCCGCCGATCAGCTGCTGGCCACGCCGATCCTCACCAACTACTTCAAGACCAAGGATCTCTCCAACGCCGTGGTGGTGGCCACCGACGCCGGTGCTGCGAAGTTCGCAGGCCACTTTGCCAAGCGCCTGTCCGTGCCCATGGCCATCATCGACAAGCGCCGCTTCGACGACTCCGAAAAGGCCCAGAGCGTGGCCCTCATCGGTGATGTGGAAGGCCGGGACGCCATCATCTACGACGACGAGATCGCCACCGGCGGCTCCATCAAGGAAGCCGCCCGCATCCTCCGCGAGTTCAATGCCCGCACGGTCCGCGTGGGCGTCACCCACCCCGTCCTGTCCGGCAATGCCATGGAGACCCTGCGCTCCGCCGAGCTGGATGAGCTGGTGGTCACGGACAGCATCCCTGTCTCCGCCGCCCAGCGCCTGGCCCTGCCCAACCTCAAGGTGCTCTCCACCGCCGGGGTCTTCGGGGACGCCATCCTGCGCATCCACGGAGGCCGCAGCATCAGCGAGATGATGGACTCATGACCCTGCGGGCGGACCCCTCCGGGACGCCGCCCGGTCTTGACCTCCTGGGGCCCTGCGGGGCCGAGATCGCCTGCCTCTTCACGCCCCCCTTCCTGGCTGTGCACCGCCTCTCGGAGGTCTACACGGCCCGGGTGTGCCTGTTGCTGCTCCTGGACCTGGGCTGGGAGGCCCGCCTCCGCCAGGGCCTTACCCTCGAGGGCCTCTGCCAGGACCTGCCAGCCCAGGCCCGCAAGCCCCTGGCCTGGATGCTGCCCTTCCTGGCCAGCGCGGGCCTGCTGCACCACGACGGCCCGACCTTCCGGCTGGCGGGCACGCCGGACCTGGACCTGGAGGGCCTGCGCAGCGAGGTGGAGGCCGCAGCCCCCGGCCACCTAAGCAACTTCGACCTCCTGGACGGCGTGCGCTCCCACATCCGGCCCTTCTTCATGGAGGGCCGCACCGGCGAGTCGCTGCTCTTCGACCTGGCCCTGTTTCCGCTTTGGCTCGGCTATTTCCGTAACGAAAACCTGGCCTACCTGCCCAACAACCTGCTCACCCTCCTGGCCCTGCGGGAGGGCCTACCCGAGGGGGCGAAGGTCCTGGAGCTGGGGGCGGGGGCGGGGTCTTTTGCCCAACTGGTGGCCCAGCGGGGCGCTGCGGAGGGCTGGCTGGGCCGCATCGCCGACTACCGCTACACCGACGTCGCCCTGGCCTTCCTCCGGCGGGCCCAGCGCGACCTGCGGGGCACCGCACCGGGCCTGCCGCTGAGCTTCCAGAGCCTGGACCTGAACCGGGACCTGGGGGCCCAGGGCATTGAGGCCGCCAGCCTGGATGCCATCGTTGGGATCAATGTGCTCCATGTGGCCCAGAACCTGGAGCGCACCCTGGTGGATCTTCGCAGCCGCCTACGGCCCGGTGGCCGCCTGGTCATCGGGGAGTGCCTCAAGCCGAGCCTGGATCACCCGCTCTACCTGGAGTTCTTCTTCACCTTCATCAGCAGCTTCACGGAGGTGGAGCTGGATCCCCAGTGGCGGCCCCGCCACGGGTTCCTCACGCCGGAGGCCTGGGCGACGGCCCTGCGCCACGCCGGCTTCAGCCAGGTCCAGGCCACGCCCCCGCCGCGGCCCCTCATGGACCTGCACCCGGACTTCACCGT
>SESD01001024.1_pt1 | contig 16115 bp, 17 predicted proteins | sample 3171411 | NCBI WGS metagenome assembly SESD01 (sample SAMN06051880, study PRJNA518727) | freshwater metagenome | biome: subpolar coniferous forest; feature: holomictic lake; material: water; isolation source: holomictic Lake 442, 16.5 m depth | place: Canada: near Kenora, Ontario | collected...
GCCGATAACAATAACATCAGTTGCGTTACTTGTGGATACCATAGGTCAGAATATTGCCTGGCTGCAGTTCAGAAAGCTCTTGAAATATATTATTTTAAATTGATTATTCTGTGAGGGCAATAATGCGCATCTACCTTGAAACCGGAAGATTTCAGATCATGGACAAACCAGCTCCAACTCATAAGACAATAATTCAGACAAAAAAAGAGGCCCTGCCCCATGAGGAGCGCCAAAAACAACTCGAATTTCAAAATGAAGCCGTGGTGCATCTTCATTCGCTCTATAACTACGCACTTCATATAACCATGAATCCGGATGATGCGGAGGATCTGGTACAGGAGACCTATCTCAAGGCTTATCGATTTTTTAATTCTTTTGAGCGGGGAACAAACTGCAAAGCTTGGCTGTTTAAAATTCTGAAAAACAACTATATCAACCGCTTTCGTAAAAACTCAAAAGAGCCGGGAAAAGTTGATTATGATCTCATCAAGGATTTTTATCATTCGATAAAGGACACCCGTAGAGACAGCAGCGAGGCGGATACCGATTATTTTCATTCATTACTGCATGAAGAGGTTTATCAGGCTCTTCTCTCTTTACCCGAAGAGTTCAGAGAGGTTATTCAATTGTGTGATATTGAAGGATTTACTTATGAGGAGATTGCGAATATGGTAGACAGCCCTATAGGCACGGTGCGATCAAGGTTATACCGGGGCAGGAAACTGCTTCGCATTCAGCTTGAAGAATATGCCAAAAAATACGGCATTAATACTGATGAGGATTAATAAAATCAATACGCACAAATTCTATTTTTACTATGAACTGCAAAACAGCCCGCGTGCTTATGAGTGCCGCTGTAGACGGCGAGATTTCTTTCACAGAAGAAAAGGGTTTTCTCTCACACATCTCGGAATGTAAGGAGTGCCTCGAGGAGTTTGATGATGCAAAAAAAACAAAGCTGATCATCAAAGAGAGGATTATCCGGTTTAAAGCGCCTCAAGCCCTGATTGATTCGATCATGCAGCTCACCGATTTCAATACCAGGGAGACCGAAGAGACCCTCCTTTACGAGTAAGTGTCGGGAAATATTATTCATCATATCCACAGCATTATAGCAACCGCTGGTTTGAATTGTATGAATTAATAGCTATATAGGCTCATAATAAACATTATAACTTCAAGGCAGATGGATAAGGATTTGGGCAGTAACATGGATATCATGAACAAAACAGTTACTATCGCAGAAGAAGAGGTTAAAAAGTGGAACCTTAATATGCCTGATGAGATGCTTGAAGCCGTTTCCAATCGATTCAAGTTGCTTGCCGAGCCAATGAGGCTGAAAATATTGCGTATTCTCTGTGATCGGGAACACACCGTTCAGGAAATCGTTAAAGAAATCAACGCAAGCCAGGCAAACATCTCAAAACATCTGACACTGATGCACGACAATGGCGTGGTAACTCGCAGAAAAGAGGGTCTGAAATGCTACTACCGCATTGCTGACGAAAGCATTATCTATGCATGTTATCTGACGTCGAAAAGTGTCGTTGAAAACCTTCAGGACCGGCTCAACTGGGTACAAAAAGTCAATTCAAATCTCCTCGGTTAAATAGCCTCCCGCATTATCTGACATTTTGTCATTTCCCCTAACAATAGGGTGACATTAATGACATAATCGTGTCATTTCTGACAACACTCTTCCTTCAACCATCCTTCAAAATGCAGCATCAAAGCGTTGGCACGCTTTTTGATGTTTAATAGTCGACGAGATGTTAATAGCCGAAAGTTATTCTACTCATAACCTGTTGTAAGTTTAAAAAGGAGATAACCATGCTGTTAAAATTATCAAAAGACCCGCTTAAACTGTTTGACGATATTTGGTCAGGCGCACACATGCCTTCAATTCCCGCCTTCAAGGTTGATATTTCGGAGGATGAGGCCGCGTTTTATATTGACGCAGAACTTCCCGGCATCATGAAGGAGGATGTTGGGCTTACTATTGAGGATGACATGCTGACCATCAATGCGGAAAGGAGACTGGAAACAGAAGAAACAAAGAAAAAATACCACCGTGTTGAGAGATCGTCGGGTAACTTTTCGAGAAGCTTTAATCTTGGAGAGGCGATTGATCAGGAGAACATTAACGCGGATTTCAACAATGGAATACTTCGTGTGACCCTTCCAAAGGCTTTGCCAGTACGGAAGAAAAAGGAAATTTCAATCAATTAACATGATAATTACCCGGGCTCTATAGTCATGCACCCTGAGCCCGGCATTTTTATATCACTCTCAAAATAAGGAACATTAGAATTATGGGTAAAATTATTGGCATTGATCTTGGGACTACGAACTCTTGTGTTTCGGTCATGCAGGGATCGCAGCCAACGGTCATTGAAAATTCGGAAGGTAATCGTACTACCCCTTCCATTGTCGCTTTGACAAAAACGGGTGACCGTCTGGTTGGGCAGGCTGCAAAAAGACAGGCCATTACCAATCCCAAGAATACCATTTTTTCGATTAAACGGTTTATGGGGCGCAAATACGATGAGATCACGAACGAAAAAAAGCTTGCCCCTTATGAAATCATCAACGAAAATGGTGAGGCCCGGGTAAAAATCAATGATAAAATTTACTCGCCCCAGGAAGTTTCCGCAATGATCCTGCAGAAAATGAAGCAGACTGCGGAGGATTTTCTTGGTGAAAAAGTGACTGAGGCGGTTATCACCGTTCCGGCATACTTCAATGATGCCCAGCGGCAGGCCACTAAAGATGCAGGGCGCATTGCAGGACTTGAAGTCAAGCGTATCATTAATGAACCGACTGCTGCCGCTCTGGCTTACGGCCTTGACAGAAAACAGGAAAGTGAGAAAGTTGCCGTTTTTGACCTCGGTGGCGGAACATTTGATATTTCAGTGCTCGAACTTGGTGATGGTGTTTTTGAGGTTAAATCAACCGACGGCGATACCCATCTCGGCGGCGATGATTTTGACCAGAGAATTATCGATTATGTTGCAGACGAGTTTAAAAAACAGGAAGGAATCGATCTGCGCAAGGATGCAATTACACTGCAGCGCCTCAAGGAAGCGGCAGAGAAAGCAAAAATTGAACTTTCGTCAAGGACTGACACTGAAATCAACCTGCCTTTCATTACGGCAACCCAGGAAGGGCCGAAACATCTGGTCATCAATCTTACCCGTGCCAAATTCGAAGCATTGTGCGCCGACTTGTTTGACAAGATTCTTGATCCCTGCCGCCGTGCAATGAAAAATTCCAAGCTTGAATTGATGGAGATTGACGAGGTCGTGCTTGTTGGTGGCTCAACACGCATTCCAAAAGTACAGTCGCTGGTCAAAGACTTTTTTGGAAAAGAGCCGAACAAAAGCGTTAACCCTGATGAAGTTGTTGCCATAGGCGCGGCCATCCAGGGTGGCGTTTTGAAAGGCGATGTCACCGACGTTCTTCTGCTTGATGTCACGCCACTGTCGCTTGGTATCGAAACTCTTGGCGGCGTCATGACAAAGCTTATCGAGGCCAACACCACCATTCCGACAAAAAAACAGGAGGTGTTTTCGACTGCCGGAGATAACCAGACTTCTGTGGAGGTTCATGTTCTGCAGGGAGAGCGCCCGATGGCTTCCGATAACAAAACACTGGGACGGTTTCACCTTGGCGATATTCCCCCTTCCCCAAGAGGAATTCCACAGATCGAGGTTGCGTTCGACATTGATTCCAATGGTATCCTTCATGTTTCTGCGAAAGACAAGGCAACAGGAAAGGAGCAGAGCATAAAAATTGAATCGAGCAGCAAACTCACTGATGCTGAAATCAATAAAATGAAGGAGGATGCCAAAATACATGCTTCCGAAGATCAGAAACGCAAAGAGGAGATTGATACCAAAAACGTAGCCGACTCACTGATTTTCAGCACTGAAAAACAGTTGAAAGAGCTTGGCGATAAAATACCCGCAGACAAGCGCCCTGTACTTGAAGGCTCACTGGATAAACTCAGGGAAGCCTACAAGAATGGGACAATCGAGTCCATTAAAAGCGCCATGGAGGAACTCAACAAGGAGTGGAGCGACATCGCCACGAACCTCTATCAGTCACAGGGAGCAGAATCGTCACAACCTGAGCCGGAGACGCAGCATGACGGCAGCGGAAAGGGCAGAAAAAAAGGCGGAGATGGTAATGTCGAAAATGCTGAATACGAAGTGATTGACGGCAACGAAAAGTAAGGGCCAGTAATCGGAAAATCTCATCCACACAAAGGGATTCGTCATGAATCCCTTTGTTATTTATCGGGGTTTTGCTAATTTGAACCCTATTGAAGGCAGGACACCGGAGTGTGTTATTTTTGCAAATTTTAACCGTGCAAACAATGCAACCTCAGCTTAGCCGTCCGTACACCGGCACAAACCAGGTCAGAGTCAGTACAGCAGGCCCATGGTCAGGCAATGCAGCTCATAAAGCAGAAAAATATTATATCACCTCAGCGAAAAGAGATGACTATGGCAAGCTTCAAGTCCAGATAAGCCCCTCCTCCGGACGCAGAAAGTTGTCACCAACAAAGGAGATGATCAATAAAATTATTTCCGGTGAAATAGAACTCTTTGTTCTGACCACACAGCCGGATATCGGTATTGACCTCAAACAGAAAGTTCTTGACAATGAGAACCGTTATGTCATTGACTTTGATAACCGGGGTATAAAATGGACAATGAGAGACATCCCTGTATTTTATAATTCACTGGATCAACAGCTCTGCATTGAGATTGACCGGCGCACCTATACCTTTGATGAGTTTTTCAAGTAGCACCTCTCTTCAGGCCGGGTTATGGTAATTTCTTCTTCGCTAAACCTGCTTCAGCAGATTTGGGATAGACGTTGACCAAATCAGTATATCTTGATTTTGCATTGGCCATGTCTCCTGTTATTTCGAAAGAGCGTGCCTGCTTGTAGAGTGCAGCAGGGCGCTTTTTACTTTTGGTATATCTCGAAATCACCACCTGATATTCGAGGATGGCCTTTTCGTACCATTTTTCACTGAAGTAACTTTCGGCAATGAAAAATTGAGCATCAGCGGCAAGTTCAGATTTTGGAAAGGTTTGCAAAAGAGTACTGAAACTTTCCCTCGCAGCGCCGTAGCTGTTTTGTTTGAGCTTTTCCATGCCTCCATTCAGCAGAGCCGCATCAGTCAATGAGCTGGAAGCTGTATTTACCTTTACAGAATCTTTCTGCCCAGGCAATACTGCCCGAGATGGAGTGGCCTCTTTGCCTGGCCCCAGATACTGTTCAATTTTGAGTAATCTCGAGTCCAGATCGCCAACCTGATGAAGCAACAGAGAACCTTGCGCCCCAAGCAGAGAGTCTTGCGTCCCAAGACGGCTGAACGAGTTCTCGTTGCTACGGGCACTTTCATCCGACTTGTGAGCAATCTCCTCAATACGACCCTGCAATCGCAAAACATCGTCACGAACTTGCTGTACGTCTGCATAGGAAACTGCCGACTGTGACTTGATTGTTTCAGATTCTGTTTTCAGTTTACGGACATCATAGGCTACCACACTAAGGTCCTGCTTTGATGCACACGCAACCAGTGCGAAAACCGGTAAATAAAGAAATGGCTTCATCTTTTTATTCATTGATAATAAAGGTTCAGGTCTCATAATTCATTGTTGGCTTGTACCACTTCTTTATTCACCGGGCTATCAGAAATAACTGTTATTTTTTCATGATAAAGTGTGCACGACGGTTTTTTGCCCATGCATTTTCGCCCGTACCGGCATCAAAGGGACGCTCTTCACCAAAACTTACAGTTTCAAGACGGGATGTTGCAACTCCGAGCCTGACCAGATATTCTTTAGCTGTTGATGCACGGCGCTCACCAAGAGCAAGATTGTATTCAGAGGTGCCTCTGCTATCGCAATGGCCTTCAATAAGAGCCCTGTTGAGTGAATTGTTTCCCAACCATGCACCATTTTGCTTTAACTGATTCTGGGCTTCGGCGCTCAGTACAGTACTGTCAAAATCAAAAAATACATCGCCAAGTGGCCCGGTCTGCCACTGATCAAATCCATACCCCGATGGAGAGGCTGGCAACGATGGCACCGTTGCGGTCGGCAACCTAACTGTTTGAGTAATCTTTGGCGAAGGAGCCTGGTTTGCACTCACTTCAGGAGCAGTAACTGCACTCTTCGATGAACACCCTGCTGTCACCATCAAGGCAAGAATAACGACACCGTTTATTTTTCTTTTCATAAGTTTGCTCCATTTAGCGTTAATGTTAATAAAAAAGTGACGGCCAGAACAACTGCGTCAACTTTGATGTTTTCGTGTACGCAATTTATTCTTTCAGCAATAAAAAAACTTGAATTCTAAACCGGGCGACCCGTCAATAATAAATATCTACAGCGAAAACAAAGACCAACATGGCTGCATCTGTTCACCATCACTCTGCAACAAAGGCCTCTGGCTGTCACCTGTCGACCCCATAATATACAATTTTTTTGACCCTTTACGGTTGGAAGCGAAAACAATCATACGCCCATCGGAAGACCAGGAAGGTGACTCGTTCTCGCCCGAATTTCCTGTCAATTGCTTCAAACCAGAACCATCAATATTTACTGTGAATATATCGATTTCACCGCCATTTTCCCATGTTGTATAGGCAATTTTATCTCCGGCAGGTGACCATGATGGCTGAGTGTTATAACGTCCGCTGAAGGTGAGCCGGTTCACCTGGCCAGACTGCAGATCCTCTATAAAGATCTGTGGCAGGCCGTTTTGATCCGAAACATAAGCCATCTTGTTACCATCAGGGGAAAAAGATGGCGATAGATCAATTCCCTTGCTGAAGGTAAGCCTTCGGGATATCGCGCCATCGGCTTTTATGAGATAGATCTCCTGGTCGCCTTCAAAGGAAAGGGTTGTTGCCAGCTCTCGGCTGTTTCTCCAGCCTGGATCAATGCTGATGCCGCTCTTGCCCACTGCCAGGGTTTTGCCATCCGAAAGGTTCCTGATATAAAGGGCTGGCCGCCCGGAACTGAAACCAGTATAGGCGAGATACCTTCCATCGGGAGAGAGGACGGGTGTCAGGGAAATGGAGTGAGAATTGGTCAACTGTCGAAGCTCATGTCCGTCAAAATCACACTCATAAATCTCCTTGAACCCCGTTTTATTAGAAATGAAGACAATTTTGCTGCCAAAAATCGACTTTTTCCCCGTCAGAAGTTCAACAAGATCGGCACAGAACGCATGGCCGATCGTACGAAGCTGTTGCTGCTTGCCATTATATGTTTTTTTAAGCAGTAATTTTGCTCCTGAGGTATCGTACACCTGCATGTTGAGGCTGATAGAGCCTGATGTATTGGTAACTGCTCCGCCTGCGTACACTGCAGCGCCGACTGAATCAAGCGCCCCGAAGTTAAGAACAACATTGTCCCGACTGCTGTTATCTTTCACATTAAGCGGAGGCGAAATCATCGTAAACAGCCCGGTAAAATCAAGACCATCACGAATAATGGTATCAAGACTTTGTGCCAGCCTTGATTCCTCTTTAACCGGCGCATTCAGCTTGTCGAGCGCAAGAGCGATTTTACCTGACCCTTCTTTACGGATTGCTATATACTCTCCCCCCTCTGCGGCCAAAAGAGGTAAAGAAAAACAAAGAAAGATCATAACTGCTGCAACGACATATCTGAATAATTGCATAACGAAAAAAGTTTTAATGGTATGAGCGGACATCGTATAAATATGAAACCGGCTTACTTCTCAAGACCCTCAGGAGTGAACTCAAAGCCGATCCATACATCACGGGAACCTTCCTCTTTCGGCAAAACCGGCAGAGGAGATGATTTTTGAATTGCTTTTTGTACGGAATTGTTCAGGTACTCGCTTACGGCTTTCCTGTCAAAAATAATCTGACTAATCGTCCCGTCAGGAAGAATGTTAATGCGAACATAAACAGCCATACCACCACTGTTTTTGAGCAGCGTTCCGGAAAATTCCCAGTTTTGCTGAATAATTGAGGCAACTGCTGCCTTGTAGCTTTTTGAAGGTCCGCCGGTTCCAGATCCTTTTCCTCCACCGCCGCCAACACCACTGCTGCCTGAAGCGCCCCCGTTTCCCGTTCCGGCGGACTGGACTTTTTGCTGAAGCTTGGCCAGAGCACTTTTCAGTGTGCTGACAGAAGGGGGTTGTGGTGGCGGGGTTTTCTGGTCGACATGCTGTTTGATGCGGTCGAGAGCCTTCTGTAGCTGGTTATTGGCAGGCTGTGATGCGGGAGATTTTTCAACAACAATTTTTGGCGACAACGGTTGCTGAGGTTGCTGCTGAGGCTTTTTGGCAGTAGGCCGCTGAACTGTTTGTTCTACCGCCGGAGGAGGTGCGGGCGTGGCAAGAACCCGGACAGGGTTCTCTTCAGCACCACCCTCTCCGTCAGACACCTCTTGAGTACCCCCCGCAGGAGCGGGCAACGAAACAAGAGTAACACTCACAATTTTCGGCTTAACGTTTTTGCCTGCATTCCATATCTGGAAAAAAACAGCCGCACAAAGTACAACAGCATGCGTTGCCGCAGCAACAACAAGCCAGAGATAGAACTTTTTCATACGCAGCACTTATCGTCCGCCTTCCTGTTGGCCTGAAACAGGTTCGGTCACCATACCGATCTTTTCAATCCCGGCATCCCTGATCTGGGCCATGACATTCATCACAACCCCGTAAGGCAATGATTTATCTGCCTTGATATAAACCTCCTTTACCTGCTTGACATCAAGAATAGCGGGCAGCTTTTCACGTACTTCCGCAGCTTTTAACTGCGCATCATTAATAAAAACCTGCCCTGAAGCGTCAATACTGATCATCAGACTTTTTGCATCGACATCCATAGGGTCATGGGTCGTTTGCGGAGTATCAACCTTGACGCCGTGCGTCATCATGGGAGCTGTTACCATAAAAATAATCAGCAGCACCAGCATGACGTCAACAAAAGGGGTGACGTTAATGTCGCCCATCAACCGGGATTTTCCTCTATTTATCATATCCGGGGTTTAAGGCCTATGGCTCGTTAAGGAGTGCGGCAACAAATTCAGGGGAAAACTCCTCAATATCACGTTCAATGATAGTGATTTGCTGCGTAAAATAGTTGTAGCCAATAACCGCAGGGATCGCAGCCGCAAGACCTGCAGCGGTAGCAATCAGCGCTTCGGAAATACCGGGCGCAACAGCCGCAAGTGATGCCGATTGCGTCAGACTTATAGTATGAAACGATGTCATAATACCCCATACTGTCCCAAAAAGACCAATGAATGGCGCCGTATTGCCGACGGTCGCAAGAAAAGGTACAAGAGTGGACAGATTCTTGTTTTCAGTATTAGCCTCACGCTTGATGGCACGGGCGATGCGAGCCTTGGCCTGCCGAATATTTCCCCTGTCGTCAAGGGCCTGATACTCGATATAACCTGAACGAAAAATCTTTGGGAGCGATCCATGCTTGTAACGTCCGCTTTCAGTGAAAACCTTCTCGACATTGTAGACGTCGAAAAAAAAGTCAAGAAACACTCTGGACTCTTTCAGCGATTTCCGGAGATAACTGAATTTGAAAGCAATGATTGCCCACGATACAATTGAGAAAGAGAGCAGGACAGAGAGCACAAACAGCACAACAGGTCCGGCATCTGAAATAAGGCCAAAAACACCGAGTTTAGAATCAAACATAACAGGTAGAAAACTAATTACTGGTTCATTAAAACGAATGGAAGTTCCGGATCACGATATAGGCAAGCGCTGAACCGGAAAGAGCACAGAGTGTATTAACCAGATCATTATTGACAGCAGGAGTGCCTTTGAGCAGCCTGTTTTCAACCAGTGAGCCATCAGAGGCAATACTGTGGGTTCTCTCGGTTACCTTTTCACGGATTGGATCAAAATACTGTGCCTGAACGGTTGCTCCAAAAAAACTGTCAACCAGACTGGCCAGAAGCCCTGAAAAACCAATAAGAAGAAACGAATGGAGCACCCCAAAATCAGACAACCATTTGACATTGATCACCATCGCACTTGCACAGATAAAAAGGGAACCGAGAAATGCACCTGAAGTACCTGGTACCGAAACGCCTCCGGATGTTCCGACAGGCACCTCTTTGAATGTTGTTACCAACCAGGCTTTCGGATTTGGCCACATGGTACCGATTTCCGTCGCCCAGGTATCAGCCTGCACAGCCGCAAGCGTTCCGAGATAGGCAAAAAAGATTGCCGGGTCGTTATTCAGAGAAAAAAGAATCATCAGCACCCAGGCTATTCCTCCATTGGCATAGACCTGACCGGCATCCCGCTGTGAACCTTTTTCAAAAACCAGATCAAATTTCGCCTTCCGTTTCTTGCCAAGTTTTGACAACACTGACGACAAAAGATAAAACGTAAGCAGGGGGACTGTCCAGGCCACACCTCCGATGCCGAAAATAGTTGTGCCGAGTAAAAATGTGGCTGTTGCTCCGCTGTTATTGAGAAACTTGACCTTGATCGAAAATACCGCCAGAAGAAACGCGAAAAGTCCACCCAAAAGAAAACGCTCAAGAAAAATGGTTTGATTCATTTCGAGCACATAGAGCACATAAGCGATTGACACGGGAATAAAAAAATTGTCGAGCCCATGCGACAAGAGCGCCTCAACAGCGGTTGCAACAAGTGCAAGAAGCAGAGCCAGCGCAAGAAGCATTACAAACGGCGTTCCAGCCAGACCTCCACTGAAATAGGGGCTAAAAACCATAAGAGTGGCGCTGAGCAGAAAAAAACTGCTTATAAACATTGCCAGCGAACCTTCAACTGTTTTTGGATTCTTGGTCAGGTGCTCAATATGCTTTTTACCAACCGAACTGCCGACCAGAGCCGCAAGCGAGTCGCTGACACCCATAACAAGCATGGAGGTCTGGAGTATCCATTTGTGAGACTCCCAGAGAAAGAGAAGCTGAAAAAGAAAGACAAGAGGAAAAAGAAGCGACCCGTAACTCTTTACTGCGGGCGCATGAGAACTCTCGTCCGCCGGAAAGGCAAGCAAAGAGCCAAACCACTTAAAACGGATATTCAAAGCGTTAAGAGACAGAAAGATCAGAGCGGCCAGTGCAGGAAAAAAGTTGGACTGAAAATAGGCCGGTACAAAAAAAATCACGACACCCATGGCGAGATGTATAATTTTTCGGACCACAAGAGCGCTAACACTCAATTTCTTTGTCAGCAGTTCTGCAAGAAGAACAAAAAGCAGCACAAGACAGAGTGTCAGGAAAAAGGCAGGAACATCCTGGGACAATGGCGCTTGAAAATTCAGCATGGCTCTATTTGTATTGAAAAATATGAAGTTCACTGTACAGAATTAACAGGAAATATCCGCCGGATTATAACATTTTTAATGTTTGTTTTAATAAAAGTTAAACCGTAATTTATGACAAACTTTAGTTTAATACCGAGAAAACCTGTTTGCATTTCAATAAATCAAGTGTGATGGCCGCATTCAATTCACATCCTTTCCGCACCCGCCGCAGCTCAACTGCCTCCTGCGGTAATGCAGAATCTCTGTCGAACTCCCGCCATGCAGGAGCAGGCCTCGTCACTCCTGTCGTCATCATGCGGGTACCTGTTATTGTGCTCTGAATCGAGAGCCGCTCCCAAGTTCGATTTTCTCTTTCACGCGAATCTTCAACAGTAACTTCGGGAACGGTGACCCCCGAGGTTTTTTGTTTTAATAGCCAAATTTTTTATCTGCAATGAGATCTGATACCATAAAAAAAGGTTTTGAAAAAGCGCCTCACCGCAGCCTTCTTAAAGCCACGGGCTCTATCGTCTCAAACAACGACTTTCGCAAACCCTTTATCGGGATCTGCAACTCCTTTAACGAACTGATCCCAGGTCACTCCCATCTTCAGGAACTGGGGCAAATCGCAAAAGAGGAGGTACGCAAAGCTGGCGGCGTTCCCTTTGAATTTAATACTATCGGAGTGTGCGACGGCATTGCCATGGGCCATATCGGCATGCGCTACTCTCTGGCAAGCCGTGAACTGATTGCCGACAGTGTCGAAACCGTTGCCGAAGCGCACCGCCTCGACGGGCTTGTCTGTATTCCGAACTGCGACAAAATAACCCCTGGAATGATGATGGCCGCACTTCGCATCAACATTCCGGTCATTTTTGTTTCCGGAGGCCCTATGAAAGCAGGTCATACCCCATCCGGTAAAACAGTTGATCTGATTTCAGTTTTTGAGGCGGTCGGTCAATTCAGCGCCGGAAAAATTGACGAGCTTGAACTGGAGTCGATAGAGGAGAACGCCTGCCCTGGATGCGGATCGTGTTCGGGAATGTTCACGGCCAACTCCATGAACTGCCTCAGCGAAGCGCTTGGCTTTGCCCTGCCAGGCAACGGCACAATTCTTGCCATTGACCCCCGTCGCAATGATCTGGTCAGGGAGGCCTCCCGACGGATTGTCGATCTGGTCAACAAGAATATCAGACCGAGGGATATTCTGACAAGAAACGCACTGCTCAACGCCTTTGCTCTTGATTTTGCGATGGGAGGCAGCACCAACACCATCCTGCATACGCTAGCCATTGCCAACGAAGCTGAACTTGACTTCGATTTTTCCGAACTTAACGCCCTTTCAGCAAAAACTCCCTATATCTGCAAGGTGAGTCCGGCCACCATGGCGGTCCATATTGAGGATGTCGATCGGGCGGGCGGAGTTTCTGCCATCCTTCATGAGCTTAGTAAAATAGATGGCCTTCTTGACCTCTCTGCGTTGACTGTTACCGGAAAAACTCTTGGTGAAAACATTGCCGATGCGGAGATCACGGACAACACTGTCATCAGAAGTATTGAAGATCCCTACTCTGCAACAGGCGGCCTCGCTGTTCTGTATGGCAATCTTGCGCCGCAGGGGGCCGTTGTCAAAACCGGCGCGGTCAGCCCGGAGATGATGAACCATACTGGCCCGGCCAGGATCTATGACTGTCAGGATGATGCCATCAAAGGCATTATGGATGGAGATGTCAAGAGTGGAGATGTCGTGGTCATTCGCTATGAAGGACCAAAAGGAGGTCCGGGAATGCCTGAAATGCTCTCCCCCACCAGCGCAATCATGGGCCGGGGGTTGGGAGATTCAGTTGCTCTGATCACTGATGGACGCTTTTCTGGAGGCTCCAGAGGTGCCTGCATCGGGCACGTTTCACCCGAAGCAGCCGAACATGGCCCAATTGCGGCCCTGAACAACGGCGATATGATTACCATCAATATTGCCGGGAGGAGCCTTTCGGTCAACCTCTCTGAAGAGGTCATCAGTACGCGACTTGCGTCGCTGAAACCGTTTGAGCCAAAAATAAAAAAAGGCTATCTGGCCAGGTATTCACAAATGGTCACATCGGCCAATACCGGCGCAATCCTGAAAAGCCCTGTTTCCTCTTGAACCTAAATAAGCCAGCTATGCACTCATCAGGCCAAACACTCAATGGCTCAGAAATATTTTTTGAATGTCTGCGACGTGAACATGTTGAATATATTTTCGGGTATCCCGGCGGATCCCTGCTGAAAGTGTACGAAACACTTCATGATGTCAAGGACATACAACATATCCTGGTTCGTCATGAACAGGGCGCAACCCATATGGCCGAAGGGTATGCCCGCGCTACCGGAAGACCCGGTGTTGTTCTTGTCACTTCCGGCCCCGGCGCTACCAACACCGTCACCGGCATTGCCAACGCCTACATGGACTCCTCACCCATGGTTGTCTTTACCGGACAGGTTCCAAGCTCACTGATCGGCAACGATGCTTTTCAGGAGGCTGATATTGTTGGAATCACCCGTCCGATAACCAAGCACAATTTTCTTGTCAAGGATGTCAGAGAACTTGCCACAACAATTCGCAAGGCATTTTTTCTTGCAACAACCGGCAGACCCGGACCGGTTCTGGTCGATATGCCGAAAGATATTTTGAATTCCTCGTGTGTGTTTGAGTTCCCCGAAACGGTTGACATCCGGGGATTCAAACCAACCTTCAAATGCCATATCAATCAGGTTGAAAAGGCCGCACAAAAAATTGCGAAAGCTAAACGCCCCCTCCTCTATATCGGCGGCGGAGTCATCAGCGCTGAAGCATCCGAAGAGCTGCGAACACTGGCGATACAGCAAAATATACCGGTCACCATGACGTTGCAGGGACTTGGAGCCTTTCCCGGCAACCATCCCCTCAGCATGGGTATGCTTGGGATGCACGGCACCTACTGGGCCAACCAGGCGGTCAACAAATGCGATCTTCTTATCGCTGTCGGTGCGCGCTTTGATGACCGGGTCACCGGAAAAGTCGACACCTTTGCTCCGCAGGCATACAAAATCCATAACGACATTGATCCTACCAATGTTGATAAAAATATCAAGGTCGATCTGCCAATTGTCGGCGATGCAAAAAACTTTTTGGCGACGCTTCTTGAGGTGATGCCGGAGAAGAAAGAAAACCGTGAGCCATGGCTTTCCGAAATCAACGCATGGCGCGAACAGTGCCCGCTGACCTACAGCAGCGAAGATGACTTACTGAGAACTGAATTTGTGATTGATGAGGTTTCCCGCCAAACCAGCGGCAATGCCGTTGTTGTCACCGATGTCGGACAGCACCAGATGTGGACATCACAGTTTTATACCTTCATCAACCCGCGATCCATCATCACCAGTGGAGGACTCGGCACCATGGGCTTCGGCCTTCCTGCCGCTATCGGCGCAGCCTTCGGCATCAAGGATCGTCCGATTGTGCTCTTTTGCGGAGACGGCGGGTTTATGATGAATGTTCAGGAGCTTGTTACGGCTGTTCACAATAAAATGCCGGTCAAAATATTCCTGATCAACAACAGTTTTCTCGGCATGGTTCGTCAGTGGCAGGAGCTCTTCCACCAGGAAAAGTACTCCTTCACCGATCTTGGCGACAGCAACCCCGACTTTGTGAAGGTTGCCGAAGCCTTCGGATGCAAGGCGCTCAAGGCCGACAACCCCGAGAGCGCACGACAAGCCATTACAGAGGCTCTTGCGTACAACGACGGCCCAATCCTGGTTGATTGCAGGGTTGTCAAAAAAGATATGGTCTTCCCGATGGTGCCTGCCGGAGGCTCAATTTCCGACATGCTCCTTGCCCGGTTAAACCCAAAAACAATGGTTTAAATCAGTCTGAAGCAGGCCGTCAGGGGTACCATGCAGTATTTGCGTTATCCCTGTGACGGCCTGAGGCAGAATGATTATCACCACACACCCCCTTCACCGCCCCCTTTGCGACACCAAGAAAAAGCGTGATAGTGTGCGGTTTTTTATTGCTTATCCCCACAATTACAAGTACACTGCGGAGTAAGTTCCAGGAAGGTCCCCTCACTCTCTTGATTCCATAAACCAAAGCCCTTCAAGGAGTCATTATGGTCGCGGCAGGAATGCCAGTTACCTGGCGCCCCCCGCACAGATCCGTATGTGCGGAACTACCGCATACGGCTCCTGCCTTGAGTAATAGCGAATCGTACCTCCGGGAAATCATGGCATGTTCGGAGGTGCGGGAGATAAGCATCTACAATGGGCGTAAATCGTTGCCAGTTCATGGCTGTTCCTTTCTGACTTCGTCGCCTCAAGCTCCAGTACCACGCTTTCGCCACTAAGCTTCTGAAACTTTTCAGAGCCTTGATGTTTCCCGGTACTCCATAGTATTGCCCGTAGCCTTGCACGACACTTTTCAGCCAGTCTCCTGTCTGTTTTATGCTGGCATGCATTCGCTTTCTCAGAGCTTCTTTGGTTTCCCGTATCGTTTGACGCTGTCTTTTGCTTTTCGTCGTCCGTCTCAGAAAGAAGCCTCATTTCCGGTTCTTGCTGCATAGGTGTGTAAACCCAAGAAAATCAAAGCTCTCAGGTTTGCCCTCTCCCCGTTTCTTCCGGTTTGCTGCGGCATACCGCCCAAACTCTTTCAAGCAGGCTTTCTCAGGGTGTAGTGTCAATCCGAAACTCGACAACTGTTCTCTCAGGACTGCGTGATATCGTTCCGCTTCTGCCTTGTATTGAAATCCCATCACAAGGTCGTCGGCGTATCTTTCCATGATGACCTCCCTATTTG
>SESD01001025.1_pt1 | contig 16093 bp, 14 predicted proteins | sample 3171411 | NCBI WGS metagenome assembly SESD01 (sample SAMN06051880, study PRJNA518727) | freshwater metagenome | biome: subpolar coniferous forest; feature: holomictic lake; material: water; isolation source: holomictic Lake 442, 16.5 m depth | place: Canada: near Kenora, Ontario | collected...
AACCCGTAGACGGCCGGCATGGGACATTGCGTGCACGCCTTCGGCATGTAAATATCTATTTATCTCATCAAAGCGCGGGTGTTTAAATGCCATAATTCCAGAAGGGCGTTCAGGTGAAATAGGCCCCAGCATTTCCACACCTAATTCAGCAAGACCATCAAGACACATAGTTACAAGGTCTTTCGCATGATTGTCAATCGCTCCTACACCGATACTGTCAATATAAGTCAAGCCAGCATTGATCGCATAGATAGCTGCATAATTTGGCATGCCAACCATGAAACTTGCAGCGCCCTTTTTGGTTATTAGTTTCTCAAAGCGTGATTCATCAAATGCATTTTCGAGATTGAACCAACCTCCAGCCGGTACATTCCATTCATCTGCCCTTTCAGGAGATACTCCGACGAGACCTCCTCCATGTGAGGCCAGTATCCACTTATGTGTGGCGCTAACTATTAGGTCTGCCTTTTTGACATCAAGCGGAATTCTTCCAAGTGCCTGAGTCACGTCAACTGCCAACATTGCCCCGGATTTACGTCGAACTACTTCAGAAACTTCATCTACATCTAAGCGAAATCCGTTGTAAAAGCTAACTAAGGAAATGTTAACTAATCGTGTTTTTGGAGTCAGTAGCTTTTCCAAGTCTTTTAGCTCAAGCACACCGTTCTTGCTCCTCCAAATTTTTACTACAGCCTTTGAAGACTCTGTCATCCAAGGAGTCAGACCAGATGGGAAATCGAGATCATTGACGACAACTTCATCGCCATCTTTTAGGCGAAGTGCCATATAGGCTAAGTTGTAAGCCTCTGATGCGGAGGAGCAAATGCCGATTTCATGGTTTTCCAGTTTATAGAATTGTGCAACCTTTGACTTAGCCTGAATCCACTGCTCCTGGTGAAGGAGGCGACCATCCATGCCTAATATTTTGTCTTGTGCATATTGATGGAGAGCGGCAATTACACCCGCCGGTGGGATTCCTTCTGCTGCGGTATTGAGATATACGCGATTTTGAAGTGTAGGAAAATCCTTTAGACGGCTCTCAGGATTCAACATTATTGGGCCCCTTCGTGTTGTCTGAGTAAAGTAAAATTACAGTTATCTCTATTCTTAATGCGCGCTCGTTCATGAAAAATTAAGTCCCATAATTTGTTTGTATACCAAAACGGATTTATCTAGCTCTGCAATATCAAGCCATTCATCTTTGGTGTGTGCCTGATCTATACTGCCGGGGCCGATAACCACGGCAGGGATTCCGACCCTTGAATAAGTAGAAGCATCAGTTCCATATCCAGCACCGGATTGTTCGCCCGAGAACCCCATCGCAATCAGAATTTCGGATATTTGCATAGAAAGCTCACGATTAAAAGTTGGGTCAAGTTGATAATCGACAAATGGTTTCGATATTCCAATAAGTATTGTTGGATCTACAGAAGCAATTGAGTCAAGAACTGCCTTCACATCTCTTTGTACTTGTTCGATATCTTCCCCCGGTAACGTACGTCGATCAATTTCAATTTCGCAGAAATCTGGAATGATATTTACGGATGAGCCCCCCGAAATTGTGTTGATTGAGCATGCGGCTGGGCCAGTCAGAGCGTGAATTAAAGAGATTTTTGAGCAATACTCTCTTTCAAATTCCAGAATTAACTTAGCCATGGCTGAAATGGCGCTCTTCCCGTTCGAAGGGTTAGATGAATGTGCTGCAATTCCTTGCGTATTCACTTTCCATCGAATGACACCATTGTGAGCTACCACAGGCTGACATAACGTTGGCTCTCCAACGACTACTCCGACTGGCTTCCAGCCAAGCTGGTCTAGATGCTGTTGAACAAATGCCGTGGCACCTGTTTTAGCAACTTCTTCGTCCGTTACAAATAGAACTGCAATATTGTTGGGGTGCGAGGAAAGTTGTTGATAATCTTTGAGAGCCCACAGCATTGCGGCCCCGCTGCCCTTAGTATCGCACGTTCCCCTACCATAAATTCGCCCCTCTTTTACTAAACCATGGAAAGGATTTACTACCATGCCATCAACGCTGACAGTGTCTGCATGTGATTCAAAAATTATCCATGGTGATGTTTTTGAAACCTCGTAAGTTATAAGCAAATTATAACTAGAATCGACCATAGTAGGAGAAATAGGCAATCGACGTGTTTCTAGTCCCCAACTTTGTGCAATTTGTTCGAGAAATTCAAGCATTACTCGTTCGGGAAATGGAAGACCAGTTGTGTATTCGTTCACCGTATCAAATGCGACCATCATTAAGAGCAAATCCAATGTCGTTTTCGGTCCAGTTTGCACTAGATGACTACCCAATTACTATAACTTGAGCAGTCCATCTCAAATTCGAGCTCTTCTACAGGTGGTTTTGTGAGCCAAGTTGTAAATCCATTTTTGGAAGTACTAGGTAGTTTTATTGCAATCTTTTCAGACAGCCCTGAAATTTCGTGGGCCGTGTAGACATTTATGGTGGTAGGACTTTCATCCGATGCTTCTAAAGCGCCTAGCCTTTCAAGCATTATGTCTAGTACGCAGTCAACTTTTAAAGATAGTCCTTCCTGACTTGAATCTCCGCGAGCAATAATGTTTTCAGGCCCTAAATCGCCACTGATCTCGGCCGCTCCAGCGACAACAAAATCACTTCCGCCATGCCCTTGACTAGGGTGAACGATAAATGCTACTGCAATTGACGGTGCAGCTGGTTTTTGGTGAATTGGAATGACATTCGTACGGGAAATTGGATTAACTCCATCAATAATCAAGCCACGATCATTAAGTAATTGACGGTACTCGTCATTAAATTTTCCAAATGCTTCGAGACCAAATGCGCCTGGCGATCGAAGTTGCAACCCTGCCAAAGCTGACGCGGGAAGTCCTCGCTTTCTAATCTCCTGATCTATTTTTTCAAGGCCGATTGAAAGTGTTGGGCAATCGAGTAATCGGAGGGCAGTGATTTCATATCCGTCGGATGCAGCAAAACCAGCAGAGTAAGCTGTAATTGCAGGCAAAAATCTATGACTTCCGCTTGGGTGCAGCGCTGCTTCAAGCGTCATTTTCTTCCTCCTTTTTACCTCTTGCAATTAGAACGCAATCAATGTCCAATGATAATTTTTTGCATGCTCGAATTGTGACTGAGGGACAAGCCAAAAGGAGCCTATGCTAATGATTATTCGGTGTCAAGGAATAATCATTTATCCGTTCCAAAGAGACGTAAGGTACGGTCGCAACTAGGTTCGGTAAGTTTCGAGATCTGTTAGTCGGAATCAAAAACACCTAAATTCATTGTCTGTTGATCTCGCCGAACTACTCAGGAATGCTAAGGCTATTGCGAATTCGTCGCTTAGTTGATCAGCGAATAAGACAAAGTCCTAGAGACTAGGATTGGCCCCATGAGCGATATGTCGGCAAAAGTGCGCGAGGCACTCGATGCCGCAGTAACGGCAATTGGTGGCGCACCTCGAGAGGGCCAGATTGAAATGGCCGAGGCCGTTGCAAATGCTTTAACAGATCGACATCACTTAATGGTTCAAGCCGGCACAGGTACTGGAAAATCGTTGGCATACATTATTCCGCCGCTTGTACATGGACGAAAAGTCTTGGTTGCAACTGCGACTTTGGCGCTACAACGTCAGTTGGTTGAGCGCGATTTACCTGCAGTTGTTCCTGCCCTTGAAAAAGTTTTGGGTCGAGAGATTACTTATGCAATTTATAAGGGCGTCGGTAACTACATCTGCCTTCAAAAGATGAATAGCGAAGAGCCCGACCCGGATGGCGAACTCATGTTAGGTGTCTCTTCACTAGAAAAAGATGCCAAGCGATTGCATGAATGGGCACGTAAATCTGGAGTCTCGGGGGATCGCGATGATGCCCCCGATGTCGATAGGAGAGTGTGGGCAGCTAACTCTGTCTCTGGCCGAGAGTGTGTAGGCGCCGATAAGTGCGCTTTTGGCTCACAGTGTTTTGCCGCTAACGCAAAGGCAAAGGCTCAAGGCGCCGATGTGGTCGTCACTAATCACACGTTGCTCGCTATTGAAATCGTTGATTCACATCCAATTTTGCCTGAGCGCGACGCTGTCGTCTTAGATGAGGCTCACGAGTTTATGGATCGCGCGACGCAGGCAGTAACAGAGGAGTTAACGTCGGCCCGAGTTCTGCGCGCTGCCGCCATGGCCCGTAAATTTATGCCAGGAAAACTTGCCGACGCCTTTCACAAATCGGCCAACGACTTTCATGAATCCATGGTTGATTACGGTGAATCCATTCGCGGAGATTTCACTGCGCAAGGGCGCCTTGAAGAGATTCCACAATCTCTTGAATCGCCGATTCGAAAAATACGCGAGAGCGCCCAAGCGATTACACAATTTCTCTCTGCCGATGACGAAATTATCGATACCGATATTATGGCTGAGCGCGCCCGAGTAAAAGGTGCAGTCAGTGAAATATCTACAACGGCCGCTACATTATTAAAACTCGGCGATGGTTTTGTTTTGTGGTACGAGCCAACTTTTTCAACGTTGCATCTGGCGCCATTATCAGTCTCGGATGTGCTGCGTGAAAATCTCTTGACCCAGACACCCGTGATCGCGACTTCGGCGACGTTAACCGTTGGTAACTCTTTTAATGCTCTGGCTAAAAGTATTGGCTTTCTCGTTGGCGAAGATTTAAACAGCGATGTTAAAGGCGGCGAAGTCGATCCAGCTAATGTTCAAATGCTCGATGTCGGCTCACCCTTTGATTTTGCTAATCAAGGTGTTTTGTATATGCCAAAACATTTACCTGAACCTGGCCGAGATGGTCCTAGTATCGAAGTTCTCACTGAACTCGGCGAACTCATCGATGCCGCGGGTGGGCGAACGCTTGCGCTATTTTCCTCTTGGCGCGGGGTCGAGGCGGCCGATGCGCATCTGCGTAAAGTTTTAGCCGAACTTCCAATTAAAATCTTTACGCAAAAGCGTGGAGACTCAGTTGGTCCACTCGTTGAAAAATTTGCAAAAGATGAAACATCGATTTTGCTAGGCACAATGTCGCTCTGGCAGGGCGTTGATGTTCCGGGAAATAGTTGCATCCTGGTTGCTATCGATCGCATTCCATTTCCTAGGCCAGATGAACCAGTAATGTCGGCGCGCGCAGCCCAGGCCGATGCTGCAGGAGGCAGTGGCTTTATGCAGGTCTCATTGCCTCGCGCAGCACTTCTGCTTGCCCAAGGCACTGGCCGCTTGATTAGATCCGTTGAAGATCGAGGCGTGGTTGCGATTTTAGATTCGCGAATTGTTACTAAGCGATATGGCAGCGTGCTTTTAAACTCAATGCCGCCGCTCTGGAGAACCTCAGATAAGGAAGTCGTCCGTGAATCATTGCGACGTCTCAACAAAAGCGTGGAAGAATAGCCCGATGCCGCATATAGAGACCGATACATTGGCCCAGCACCGCGATTGGCGACGTGCTCAGCTCATTGAATCTGCCGCCGCTATTGCGATTGAATCTGGCGGAGCGGCAATAACCGTTGCTGCAGTTGCACAGCGCGCCGGGCTCTCGCGCACTTCGGTCTATGAATACTTTAGTAGCAGCTCGGATTTAGTAGCAGATCTGGTCATCGATGAACTCCAAAACTTTGCCTCAATTTTGCAAACTGCCGTTGGCGATTGCGCAGATCCATTTGAATGTATCGAATCGTGGGTATCTGCCGCCCTGCAATACATTGCCGATGGCCGACATTTACTGGCCAAAGCTTTGAATGCAACGTCCTTGCCACAAGATCGCGCCGCAGCAATCGGTGCATCCCACCGTGCTTTGTTGGCACCTCTAAATAAGGCGCTCACCGAAATTGGCGTTAAAGATATTGCACAGGCCCTTGCCTATATTCAGGCAACGACCGATGTTGCAACTAAGCGAATCGAAGCCGGCCATGATGCAGAAGCAGAGATTAAAACTGCTACTGCGTTCTGCACCAGTGGCCTGGCATCGCTTTAATTACTTAACTTTTAAAACCACTCGCAAGTTCAGTGGAGAGTAAAGCCCACTTTGTCCACGTGCGCCTGCAACAACAGTGCATGTTCCCGCTTTAGCAGTGAGAACATTTTTAGTCGTTGTGCAACTACCAGTACCCAAATATGTCACTGGTTCACCGAAATTAGTTTTAGTGGCAAGCATCGCCTTTCTATTAACTCCGATTTTGATAGCTGGAATTGTCTGCACGCCGAGGGTTAGCTCCAATGGGAAATGTGCTGTGTAACCAGCTAGGGACATTGATCCAGGCGAGGTGATTGCAATATCGCAGAAGCCAGAACCTTTAAGCGCGGTAATCGCCATGGCTTTTAATGCACACGCTGGTGCAAGAGAGTCATATGTCAGCGTTGCACCGGATTGTGCGGTGGCGGCAAGGGTCGCAAGTTGGCGGTAGGCAATCTTCATAGGAACTTGTGCGCTAAGTGCCTGGCCATTAATACTTGCAGAGATGACATCATTTGGTCGAGTTGCAACGGGGGTTGATGCTTTAAAAGTAAGTGCGATGAATTGATCTTGGCTCAAGTCTGTTGGCAAAGTATGGTCGAAACGTAAAAAGATTCCGCATTTAGAAACAGTGCAATCTACGGCCGTTGATCCTGCAGTAAAACTTGCCGTTGGCTTGAGAACTATGTCGGCAGTTGGCGCAAAAGAGGCGCCAGTTGAAGTAGATACCCATAGTTGAACCGCTGCGTTACACAGTGTTGGTCGAACTCCCACATCACCTTGCACGCACTCCATTACATAGAGACCGCCCGCAGTTGGAAAGTTAGACAGAGCAATATGAATAGAAGCTGGGGAGTCCAGATTAGTAAGTGGCCCACCAGCAAAAGTGGTTTGTGCGGCCTGGGCGCTGCTTGGCACCAGAACCGATGCTATAAGTGCTGCGATTATGACTAACTTCTTCATTATTCTCCTATTTATTTTATGGTTATTGGTATGAAAAGGTCGTAACTTCTATCGGCTGTACGCAAGTGATCGGCACGGACAGTGATTGCACATTTGATCTTGCTGCAATCAAATTTTCCGATCATTTTTGAAATCTTTACTTTCTTTGTAAATCGCCCACCAGGAAGAAAATCTTCGGCCAAGCCAATTCCATAAGGAGGCGGGTTCGATGAGATCCAAAATGATGCCTCTCCAGTTCCGGCTTTATTTACGCCACCACCACAAGGCGTTGGGGCGCTACCCTTTTTTGGAACTACACAGAATCCAAGATAAATTCCAACAGTTTCATCGAAGTGGCTGCCGGTCACTGTAACCAGTGCGCCAGATTTAACAGTTGTAATAGATGCAGTTAGTACTTCGCCATTTGTACTTTTAACTATCGTTGGAGCTGCAACTGCTGGAGTAATCATGAGAGCGGCAAGGGCTAATGAAATGATCGCAATGCCCGATTTCCTCATGGTGCCAACTCTAAGAGTTATGCGTAGAAGGCTTATCCGACAGAACACGACAACCTGTCAGCCAAATTTTTGACACAATGCCCCTGTGAGAAAAACAGCCGTACTAGTAGCCCTTCTTGTGGTGCTTACGGGATGTACTTCCTCTCAAGCAACTCACAGTTACACGATTTCACAAAAAGATGTGACGTCGGTATCACTGACGAACGCGTCAACTTTTTCAGTCTCTCGCGTAGTTGTTCTTGCAAATGGTGTTGCCGAAATTATGAACTCATTGAATGCCACATCAATCCTTGTGGGTCGTGATATTTCAAGTAGCGAAGATGCACTTAAAAATATTCCGATAGTCACATCGGGTCATCAAGTTATTTCGGAAAAAGTAATTTCGCTCAAACCCGATCTAGTGATAATCGATGCATCAACTGGACCGAAAGCAGCGCTAGATCAAATTAAAAACGCTGGAATTAGAGTCATCCAAACTCCAGAGAGCTGGACGTTGAGTGATATCGCGAAAAAAGTGAGCGCAGTAGGCGTGGCCATAGGTGCGCAAGCTCAAGCCAACGACTTAATCGTTGAAATAGCGAAAGTGGCACAATCCCACCGCGTAGCCAATTCACCTCGAATTGCATTTCTTTACTTGCGGGGGACTAGCGCCATTTACTTAATTGGCGGTCCGGGCTCTGGGGCAGATTCGCTCATTCAATCAATTGGCGGCGTCGATGTCGGGGCAGCTAGTCTCAAACATCCCTTTAATACGCTGACCCCTGAGGCGTTAGCGGCAGCTAACCCCGATGTCATCCTGGTTATGACTAAAGGTTTGGAATCGGTGGGGGGAATATCTGGTTTGTTAAAACTACCCGGCGTTGCCCAAACTAATGCGGGTAAGAATTCGCGTGTCATTGATGTTGATGATTCGCTGTTACTGTCCTTTGGCCCGCGTACGCCATCGCTGCTTAATGCCCTCTCTGCTGGACTTACGAAGGTACTCGGATGAAAAAATTCGCATCGCTATTTAATGCGCTTCTACTTGTAGTTTTTGTATTATTAGCGCTCTCAGTTGGTGCTACTCACATCGATCACTTTTGGTCGGCCTTAATGCACCCAGGTGCGAACGAGATCTTGTGGCAAATCCGCATGCCGCGAGTATTAGCGGCTGTTTTAGTGGGTGCGGCTTTAGGAATTGCTGGGCTTATGGCGCAAGGTGCATGCAATAACGCTTTGGCAGAGCCCGCAATTTTAGGAACATCTGCTGGAGCATCCCTCGGCGCTGTCGTTGCAATTCTCTTTGGAGTGGTTCAAGTTGGTTCACTCGGTGCAATCGCATGCGGTGCAATCGGGGCGCTCGGTGCAACGGCCTTAACTTTTAAATTGGCCTCTCTTCGCAGCAATCTCTCCTCTTTCGCACTCATCATTGTTGGCATTGCAGTCTCGGCCTCGTTAACTGCAATTGTCGGCCTGTCGGCAACCATGGTGACTCGGGCAGATGCTCGCTCAATTTCTTTCTGGAATTTTGGCTCCCTGTCATTGATTACAAATAGCAATTTAATTGGTCTCTGTGTCATCACGATTATTGGTGGTGCAATCGCTTGGAAAATTGCACCGTCCCTTGATCTGCTCTCACTCGGGGATGCCACCGCTTTTCACTTAGGTGTTGATATTCGCAAGGCCCGTATTACTGCCTTGATTGCACTGTCAATTTTAGCTGGCGGGGCAGTGAGTACTGTCGGAACAATCGCATTCCTAGGTTTAGCCGCACCACATATTGCTCGCTTTATTTATGGTCCGTCACACCGGTTCCTTATTATTCAAAGTGGGCTTATCGGCGCAACACTATTAGTGCTAGCCGATACTGCAGCGCGCACCATTGCCCAGCCAAACGAACTTCCAATTGGCTTAGTTACATCGCTCATTGGTGCGCCAATTTTAATTGCCCTGGTCGCAGTTAGAAATACAACATGGAGAACGCCATGATTACTATTAACGAAATCACCATTGCGCGCGATGGCCGCGAAATTATTTACGACTACTCTGAGCAAATTCCAGCTGGCTCAATAACGGTAATCGTTGGCCCAAATGGTTGTGGTAAATCGACGTTACTGGCGGCGATTGCCGGTGACATAGTGCCGAGCAAAGGAACAATAACCATTGATGAGACTCATCCGCCGCTAACATCGGCCCGTGAATTAGCAACTTTGCGCGCGATGGCGGTTCAAAATCAATTTTATACTTTGGGCTTTTCCGTCCGCCAAATTATTGAAATGGCAGGTCCGGCCGAAAAAGTAATGGAGCAACTGCATTTGTCGCAGATCGCCGATCGTCACGTCACAACTTTGTCAGGCGGCGAATCCCAACGCGTTGCCATTGCCCAAGCCATTGCTCAAAGCGCGCCGGTACTTTTATTAGATGAACCTTTTGCGGCGCAAGATGTAGATAGTCGCAAGCGAATTATTAATGTTATACGCGAGTTAGCAGATTCTGGAACTACCGTGGTTGTAGTAGCTCACTCAAGTGAGAGCGACTTATCGTGGGCCGATAAAATCATTAAGAATTTCGCGTAAAGCTGGCCAAGACTTTCCAAAGCTAGGATGCAGATTCAAACCATCTGCTGCATCAACGTCTACCCAACGAACTTCGTGGGACTCATCGTTTACTTCATGAGCAATGAGCTCTGCAGTGGCTCGCGCAATAACGGTGTCATAGCGCCAATTACCGTGGAGATCGCTAAAAGTATGTAAAGGTTCAATGAACTGCGGATCGACGCCTGTCTCTTCAATCGCCTCACGAATAGCCCCTTGAATTACGCTCTCATGACTATCGCGCGCACCTCCAGGAATTCCCCACGTATCTCCATTGTGAACCCAAGGCGCGCGATGTTGCAGCAGAATTTCATGGCCACGCAGTAAGAGGATTCCGGCCGCGCCATGTAGGCCCCAATGTTTATTTCCACAGTCGCACTGGACCCAGCCATCACCGTCTCGCGCAACCATGAACCAAGAGTGTCACAACTATCCACAGTTCGTGTTGTGAGGTAGGGAATAGGTCGGTGTGCGCACTTATCGTCGCGAACATGAAATTGATAAAAACCCTGAGTATTGGCCTGCTTGTGGCCTTCCCTACTACGGCTTTTGCCGATTGTGTTGAGACGGCATGTGTCGATGTCTTTACTAGTAACAACGAAATAATCATTGAAGCCCATAAGGGCAGCACGGTTACGACGGTGAAAAAGAGCGCTCATCCTAAGCCGACCCCTACCCCAACTTTGTGGTTTCCACCTAAGCCGACGCCGAAACCTTATGTAAAACGTACGTACAAGCCCAGAACAGCCAAAGCTAGCACTGCGGTAAAAACCGCGAATTTAAGTGATCGCCTCATCAAACTTCTTCCCACTGGCGGAGTTGCATTTCAACCTGAGTTTGAAGCGCTGCGCAATGTGCCAATAATTTTTTGGATCGATGTCCCGCAAGTTTTTCAAAGCCGCGTCAACATTATCGGAGAGATTGTCGATGTCGCCTTGCGTCCAGGTTTTATCTGGTCTTTTGGTGATGGCTATATGTGGGCAACAACTATTACTGGCGCGCCCTATCCCAAACAAACTATTACGCATACCTATTCAAAGCCCGGAACATATTCAGTCGTTGTAGTAACGACGTGGAACGGCAGTTTCACTCACAACGGCGCAGTCCGTGCAATAAGCGGCGAAATTGTGAAGACCTCGGCGGCAACCGTCACCGTTGTATCGGCCCCTACTCGATTCACGAAATGAGAAGACAATGACTACCGAAAAAGAAGGACTATCAATCGCCTCAACGGCCCAATCACGCGAGCTCGCTTTCATTTCACTCGTGCACAGCTTTGCAGTGATTGAGGATTCACCAGATATCAATGACTGCCAGCGAGATGGCGCAACGGCCGTTATTGATTTAGCTGGTGAGTACGAAAAACGGGGAGAGGCCTGCAACCCTGAAAACATTGCACGAGTTTTAGGGCGCTTGAGTGATATTCAAGTTCGCGACTTTGCTTTGGGGTCTCACGGCATCCAAAGCTTTTCAACATACTGGGGGATGTGGCGTTACTTATTGCAGATTGCCCCCGAGGGTTTCGTTGCTCCCGTTGCCTGTTTATTTGCAACTCTGGCCTATGAGCGGGGAGATATCCCACTGGCCTATCAAGCCCTTGATCGGGCAACCATTGATCAACCTAACTACTCATTGACCACACTGCTTCGCCGAGTCTTTGGTTCGGGATGGCCAGCTGCCGCCTTCGCCGCGATGCGTACCGAGCTTCACCCAAAGGTCACTGCAGGGATTTTTGACTAAATATTTCCCTCTGTTAGAGTTCTCCCAGGTCATGAGTTCTAGTGCATAGCCCCGGCTTACTAGACGGCAACCCTCCACCACGGTGGGGTGCTCCGGGTGAAGACCAGATCGATAGCAACAACGCCATCGATAAGCGTGGATCACTCGAACCGTATTAGTACTGCCGGCGTCGGCATATATACATGAGTGGTCCCATAACTGGGAGGAACGAACTACATGTCATCATTTACTTTCGAAGAGGCAGCTTTTGAAACCCGTCAGATTCACGCCGGACAGGTTGCAGATCCAACTACTGGCGCTCGCGCATTACCGCTATATCAAACTACTGCCTATCAATTCCGTGACACTAAACATGCCGCGGATTTGTTTGGTCTGGCCGAGCTTGGAAATATCTATACCCGCATCATGAATCCGACGCAGGATGTTGTTGAAAAACGCATCGCATCCCTTGAAGGTGGCGTTGCAGCCCTTCTTCTAGCATCGGGATCGGCAGCTACAACTTTTGCAGTGCTAGCAGTTGCAACTGCAGGAGATCACATCGTCTCATCAAAGTATCTCTATGGTGGAACGTATAACTTGTTCCATTACACCTTGCCAACTTTTGGCGTCGAGGTTACTTTCGTTGATAATCCCAATGACCCTGAGGAATGGCGCAAAGCAGTACGACCAAACACCAAAGCATTTTTCGGTGAGACGATTTCAAATCCTAATAACGATATTTTAGATATTGCCGCCGTTGCCAAAGTTGCACACGAGAACCATGTTCCGTTAATTGTGGATAACACGGTTGCAACACCCTATGTGATTAGACCAATTGAGTTCGGTGCCGACGTTGTTGTTCACTCGGCAACTAAATTCTTATCTGGCCACGGAAACGCGGTAGTGGGTGCGATTGTCGATTCCGGAAACTTTGACTACGCGCTCTATCCAGAAAAATTCACAAGTTTTAATACTCCGGATCCTTCGTATCACGGTCTGGTTTATGCCCAAGCTCTCGGAGTTGGCAGCGCCTTTGGTGCAAACCTGGCCTACATCTTTAAAATTCGCTTGACCTTACTTCGCGATATTGGAGCCGCAGTTAGTCCATTTAACGCCTGGCTTCTAGCCCAAGGTCTTGAGACTCTTACACTTCGCATGAAGCAACATTTAGAAAACGCTAAGGCCGTTGCAACATGGTTGGCCGCACATCCACAAGTAGAGAAAGTGAACTACTCGTGGCTTCCAAATTCTCCATATAACGCACTTGCTACAAAGTATGCGCCTAAGGGCTCTGGCTCGGTCTTATCCTTTGAAATCAAGGGCGGAATTGAGGCCGGCCGAAAGTTTGTAGAGGCGTTGACTCTGCACTCACACGTTGCAAATATTGGCGATGTGCGATCACTTGTGATTCATCCAGCATCTACGACGCACTCACAGCTATCGGCCGAAGAGTTATTAAACGCGGGAGTAAATCCTGGTTTGATTCGCCTCTCGGTTGGTCTTGAAGACATCGAAGACATTAAGGCCGATCTGGCCGATGGATTTGCTGCAGCGCTTTGAGTCAAAACGGCGGTTTAGTTACCGGGGCATGGCTTGAAACCCATGCACCCGGTGATCGCCGTTTCATAAATATCGGTGATTTACTTCTTGAAAGCGGCGAGGTTTTAGAAAATATAACTATCGCCTATCAAAGTTGGGGCGAGTTAAACGCCAACAAAGATAATGCGATTTTAGTTAACCATGCGATGACAGGTTGGTCAGATGTGACTGGCTGGTGGCCATCGATGGTCGGCCCTGGATTGCCATTTGATACCGATAAATATTTTGTGGTCTGTCCTAATGTAATAGGTGGCTGTCAGGGGAGTACCGGGCCATCATCGATTGCCCCTGATGGAAAACGCTATGGCTCCCGCTTTCCATCTGTGACGATTAGAGACATGGTGGCAGCAGAAGTTGCCTTTAGTGACGCACTTGGAATTGCTAAGTATCGACTTGCAGTTGGACCTTCCCTTGGTGGAATGCGCGCATTGGAGTGGGCCGTTCAACTTCCCTCGAGAGTTGGCGCTATCTGCACAATCGGTTCGTCGGCCGTAGCAACAGGCGATCAGATAGGTACCTCATCAATTCAAATACGTGCAATCAAATCCGACCCTCACTTTCATGGAGGGGATTATTACGAGAAGGCCGCAGGACCTATTGAGGGCATGGGAATTGCGCGTCGCATCGCACACTTGACCTATCGAACTGAGGCTGAGATGGATGTGCGCTTTGGGCGTGAGCTCCAAGGCGATGAGACTGGCCGATTTGCCGTTGAGTCCTATTTAGATCACCAGGCAGACAAGCTTGCCGCTCGCTTTGATGCCAATACCTATATAACTCTGACTGAGGCGATGAATAGCCACGACATTGGGCGAGGACGCGGCGGAGTTGCCTCAGCGCTCTCAAGCATCACAATCCCGATTATTGCCGTCTCAATCGATACTGATCGCCTCTTTCCAGTTCGACTTCAGGCTGAAATTGCCGATTTGGCTCCGCACGCCCTTCCTTTAGTAACGATTTCATCGCCATTTGGACATGACGGCTTCCTTGTTGAGGTCGAATCTGTGGGAAATGTCATCAAAGAGGCGCTCGCGCTCTCTTAGAGGCCAAAATTAGGTGTTTTCGATGTGCATTTACCCCTGTGGATAAATTATAATATAGCCATCGCTTCAGCGAAGAGCTGATAAAACCAAAGGACGATTTGTGGCTGTATTTAGTGCGCTCAAAAATAAGGCAAAGACCAAAGCCGCTGCTAAAAAAAGCGTGCCTGTCAAGAAAGCCGTTGCTAAAAAAGCGCCCGCGAAGAAAGCCGTGGCTAAAAAAGCTGCACCAGTTAAGAAAGCCGCCATTAAAAAGAGCGCACCGGTAAAAAAAGCTGCACCAGTAAAGAAAATTGAATTGAAGAAAGATTTAACGGCAAAAGATGTTCAAGCAATTGTCGATGCAAAGCAAGCCGTACTTCGTAACAACGAGGTATTAGCCGAACTTGAAAACCGTGGCGTCACATCAATTAATCGAATTCCTAAGAAGATCGATAAGGATTTAGTTGATGAAGCCCGTGCATTAGCCGTTGAAGTCCCTGCGATTATTGAAAAACTGCGCAAGTCCGGCCTCGGTACTCCCGCCCGTATTTTGAAAAAGAGCGAGTATGCACTTATCGAGCCAAAACCAGTTATTGAAAAAGTTGAAAAAGTTGAAGTAAAGGCTGGCAAAGTAGCTGTTGTAAATATTGATGGCGAAGAAGTTGAACTCGAGGAAGTTGAACTCGAGGATGATGAGAAACTTATCGCTGAAGCCGTTGAAGTTGTTGATTCAGAGGTAGAAGATAAAACTCGCGTTGTAACCCTCTCTGATGAATCCAGTAAAGCAAAGGGTTCATTTACTTTAGCCGATTCAGAGGGCGAAGATGAAGAAGAAGATAAGAACGAACGCGAAAAACTAAAGAAGGATTTAAGAAACGTCAACATCGTTATTGAGTCAATTAATGCCGCAATGAGCAGCGTTAGCACCCCGACGCGTTATGGAATCAGTGAAGCTGAATCTAAGGCGCTCACGTACAAGCAGATTCAACAGCAGTTTGAGATGAAGACTTTCAACGAAAGGTCGGCTAAAACCGCTGCAGAGGCGGTTTCTATAGGCTCTCTGAAAAATCTGGAAGATTTATTGAATTTCTTCGTTGAAAAAATGAAGATCGTACAGAGAGAACTCAAGTACTTGCCTCCCGAGCAGACTGTTATGACTGCTGGTGCAACTGCTGACCCAGTTAAGGATTATTTAAAGCAGATTGGCCGCGTAGCGTTGCTCAACGCCGAGTTGGAAGTAGAGCTTGCTACACGTGTTGAAGTTGGCCTATTTGCCGAATCAAAGTTGAAGAATGAAAAGAAGATGGAAAAGAAGTTAAAGCGTGAGCTCGAGTGGCTCGTCGAAGATGGCAAGCGCGCCAAGAACCACTTGCTCGAAGCAAACCTTCGCCTTGTTGTATCTCTTGCTAAGCGCTACACCGGCCGCGGAATGTTGTTCTTGGACTTAATCCAAGAAGGTAACTTAGGTTTAATCCGTGCAGTTGAGAAGTTCGACTACACAAAGGGTTATAAGTTCTCAACATATGCCACGTGGTGGATTCGCCAAGCAATCACACGGGCAATGGCCGATCAGGCACGCACAATTCGTATTCCAGTTCACATGGTTGAAGTTATTAATAAGTTAGCCCGTGTTCAGCGCCAGATGCTTCAAGATCTTGGTCGTGAACCGACTCCAGAGGAGCTCGCAAAAGAGCTCGATATGACTCCTGAAAAAGTTGTTGAAGTTCAAAAGTATGGTCGCGAACCGATTTCACTTCACACACCACTTGGT
>SESD01001026.1_pt1 | contig 16091 bp, 11 predicted proteins | sample 3171411 | NCBI WGS metagenome assembly SESD01 (sample SAMN06051880, study PRJNA518727) | freshwater metagenome | biome: subpolar coniferous forest; feature: holomictic lake; material: water; isolation source: holomictic Lake 442, 16.5 m depth | place: Canada: near Kenora, Ontario | collected...
CCTCGCACGAAACCGCCGCCCCCTGTCGCTAACCGACTACGCTTCCTTGTAATGGGTTGGCGACAGGGGGCGGCAGTTTCGCGCGAGGAATAGAGGAAGGATGGGGGTAAGGCACTAACATGCTGCGCCACCGTCTTGTCCACGCTCGACTTGATCGAAAAGAAGGTCAGGTGTGGGTTTTCGATAGGCTCTTGACCCCGCAATAGATCCGCACGGCGCCAAAGGTCAGCGGGATGCTCCGGACTTCTGCAAAGCCGGCGTGGCGGAACAGCGCCAGGATCATCTCCGGGGGTGGAAACGCCTGAATGGAATCGAGCAGGTAGACATACGCCTTGTGCCGGGAGAGCAGGCGCGCGGCCGCCGGTACCAGCAGGCGCGTCAAGACCCGGTACATCCAGCGCGCGGCCGGCTTCTCCGGCACGGCAAGCTCCAGCACCACGCACCGCCCGCCGGGGCGAAGCACGCGGAACCACTCGGCCAGCGCGGCCGGGCGGTCACTGATGTTGCGGAGCACAAAGCCGCTGATGACGCCATCCATGCTGCCGTCCGCGCAGGGGAGCGCCAGCGCATCGCCGCGGAGCAGGTTCACGGAACCTCCGCATGCCGCCCGCCGGACCCGGCGCGCGCCTTTGGCGAGCATGGCTTCCGAAAAGTCCACGCCGGTGACCACCATTTCGCCCGGTGGAAATCGCCCCGCGATTTCCACGCTGAGTGCGCCCGTGCCGCAGCCCGCATCCACATAGTGTCCGCCGCGACGCACCTGCAGCTGGTCAACGGCCTTGCGGCGCCAGGCGCGATCCCTTCCCAGCGAGATGATGCGGTTCAGCAGGTCGTAGCGCCGCGCGATCGTGTCGAACATCCGGCGGTTTTCCGCCGGGGAGATCAGCGCCTGATCGGCAGGTATGGGGGGCAGATCGTGCATGGGGTGGGTCCGGAAGGGGGCAGGAAGGAGAACATTCCCTTTCCGCTTTCCTATAGCAGGAAAAAATCAGCGAAAATCCGCGGTATCCGTAGCTAAAAAAATCCCCTTCCCTGTGGTCCGTGTGTTCCGTGGTTACACTCGGTGGACGATTGTGCAGCATTCTCTCCTCGTGCACCGTACTCGTCAACGTCCACCGGCAACCATTCGGCGTTTAAGACACGGAACCCTTCGCATCATACACCTCCACGATCCGGTAGTCTGAATCGCGGCGCGCCGGCACAAAGCCGCTGGCGCGGATCAGCTCCTTCACCCTGGCCACGGTGGTTTGCCGGTCGTGCCCCGTGGTCTTGAGCACGTTCTCCTCGACGAGGATCCCGCCAAAATCGTCCGCGCCGGCCAGCAGCCCCAGGCTGCCGGCGTTCTCGCTCTCCGAGAACCAGGAGGACTGGATGTGCTCGAAGTTGTCCAGCACCAGCCGCGCCAGCGCCAGGATGCGGACATAGAGCGCCGGGTGGGCGGCGTGCGGCACGGTGCGGCTGAGCGGGGAATTCCCGGGCTTGAAGGACCAGGCAATGAACGAGGAGAACCCGCCGGTCCGGTCCTGGACCTCGCGCAGCCGGAGCAGATGCTCCACGATCTCGGCGTCGGTCTCCACGTGGCCGTACATCATCGTCGCCGTGGTGCGGAACCCGAGGCCGTGCGCGGTCTCCATGATCTCCAGCCAGCGGTCGGCGCTGCACTTGGCCGGGCTCACCATCCGGCGCACGCGGTCCGCGAGTATCTCGGCGCCGCCGCCGGGCATCGTGTGAATCCCTTCATCCCACAGTGTCCGGAGCACCGCCTCGGCCGTCATGGTTTCCCGGCGCGCCACGGCGTCGATCTCGGACGGGCTGAACGGGTGGATGTGGAGGCCCGGGCAGGCGGCCTTGATGGCGCGCACATAGGCCACCAGGTGCGCCAGCGAGATCCCGCCGTGCGTCCCGCCCTGGAGCAGCACGGTCGTGGCGCCCTGGTCCGCGGCCAGTCGCACGCGCGCCGCCAGCTCGGGGGGCGTCAGCGTGTAGGCATCGGCAGCATGACCATCCCGGTGAAAGGCGCAGAACGTGCAGCCGGTGGCGCAGATGTTGGTGTAGTTGGGGTTGGTGTCCATCACAAACGTGACCAGCCCCCCGGGGTGGCGGCGCAGGCGCGCCGCATGGGCCCTGGCCATCAGCTCGCCCAGCGGCGCTTCGCGCAGCAGGCGGAGGGCTTCGGCCCGGTCCAGCCGCAGCGGCGCCGGCACGGCGCCGGTGCCGGGTGCAGCTTGCTTGCGCCACGTCTGGTAGGCGGCGAAATGTACGGTCGCTGTTTTCAGGAAGCACGCCTGCCCGGCCAGGTCGTCGGCCTGCAGCACGCGGCGCATGCCGCGCAGGTAGGCGACCATCTTCTGCCGCGGGATGCCCAGGCGCCGGGCCTCGTTGCCTGCGGATTGTTCGACCAGCGCGTCATCCCGGGCATCCAGCTGACCCAGCCAGGCCAGGAGCCTGGCCTTCACCTCCGGCGGCGCATCGCGGCGCACCACCCAGCGGCAGAAGACCATGGGCTTGCCGGTGCTCTCATGCCAGAGCGTGGCCAGGTCGTAGCAGAACGGGTAGTCGGCCGCGTCGCGGCCGACCAGCGCATCGTCGCCGATGCGCAGGATGGCGGTGGCTGTGCTGCGTGTTGGCGCGGGCGAGGGGAGTTGGTCCGGCTTCCTGCCCTCGCGCAGCAGCAGGTAGAGCAGCAGCACGGAGGTTGCGGATTGTTCCGTGAGGTGGATGCGATCCGTCGCCTCCAGCGCCTCGAATGGCTTGCGGGAATACAGCAGCACGGAGCCGACCTTGCCGCTCGCCGCCACGCCGTAATGGCCCACGGGCTCGACCGGATCCTGCAAGGCCGGAAGGGCACCGGTGGGCAGGGCGGCTGCAACCACCCGGCCGGCGAGCAGCGCGTCCACGGATTGGCGCGGCGTGAGGTAGAGAAAGGCGAACCCCTCCGGACAGCCGAGCGCGCGCACGGGCGCCATATTGGCGTACGGGATCATGGAGATGTTGGCGTTCAGGGCGCAGGCTCCTCGCTCACGCGAACAGACCGTTTCGCGCCACGGGGTGGCGCTCCCACAGCTAAGGACATGTCCGGATCCGTGGGAGCGCGGCCCCGGCCGCGCGAATCCGGTAATTCTTCCACGGCGTTGAAATTTCCATCTCGCTCCACCGCGAGGAAGCCGCCCAGGCGGATGGTGGTTTGCATCATGGCGGCGCTCAGTGCGCCGGGGGTGCGGGCCGCTCCGGCGTGGGCGATGCGCTCCTCGCCCAGCGTGCCGTCCAGGTCGTCCGCGCCCCAGGAAAGCGCGGCTGCCGCGGTCTCAACGCCGATCATGGGCCAGTAGGCCTTGAGGTGCGGCACATTGTCCAGAATCAGGCGCGACAGCGCGATCACGCGCAGGCTCTCCCGCGGCGATGGCCCGGCATCGTCCGGGTTTCCCTTCTCCGGCTGGTAGGCCAGCGGGATGAAGCAGGAGTAGCCGCGGCTCTGCGCCTGCGCCTCGCGCAGGCGCAGCAGGTGGTCCACCAGCTCTGCCGCGCTTTCCCCCAGGCCATACAGCAGGGTGGCATTGCTGCTGAGCCCCAGCTCGTGTGCGGTGCGATGAATGGCCAGCCAGGCCTCGGCCGTAATCTTGGAGGGGCAGTACGCGCGGCGCATGCGTTCGGAAAACAGCTCGGCGCCGCCGCCGGTGAGCGACTGCAGCCCGGCCTCCTGGAGCGACAGCAGGATGTCGCGCGGGGTTTTCTTTTCGTCCTGCGCAAACCGGTCGATCTCCACGGCCGTGTAGGCCTTGATGTACACGGCCGGGTGGCGCGCGCAGATCTGTGAGATCAGCTGGCGCGCGTTGGCAAACGGCCAGAACCGGTTCAGGCCGCCGGTGATGTGCACCTCGCGCGGACGCAGCTCCGCGATGCGCCGCAGGATGTCGTCTTCCGTCAGCACGTAGGCCCGGGGATCCCCTTCGGCGGCATGGTAGTGGCAGAAGCCGCAGTTGCGGTCGCAGATGTTGGAGGGGTTGATGGCTGCGTTGAGCACATAGGTTGCCGTGCGCCCAAAGCGCTGCCGGCGGTTCTGGAGCGCCGCCTGACCCAGCGCATGCAGGTGGCTGACCGACGGGTCGGAGGCAAGCGCCAGCGCTTCCTCCCGCGTGAGCGGCTGGCCGTTGGCTGCTTTGGATAAGATCTGCTTCACAAGAAAAACCTGACGAATCGTATGGGGTTCAGGTTACAAGACGTGTTGTTGCCGTACAAGGCGCAACTCGTACAGAATGCTCCACAATCGTTATCCGCTATCGTCGCCGTTGCGGAAGGACACAGAAGTCACAGAGAAAGAAAGAGACCACAGAGAGAAATTCATGCTGCGGCAGCCGGCTTGCCGGCCGCAGTCAGGGATTTCTCTGTGGTCTCTGTTGCTCTCGGTGCTCTCGGTGTCCTTGACGTGTACATCCGTTGCGCGGCGGCTTTCGCTGTGCTAGCGTTCCGGGCATGCGCTTCCTCTCCCGCATGCCGTGGCTGCTGCTGCTGCTCCTGCTCGTGGCTGCGGCCTGGAGCATCCGGCCGATCTCGGACACGGACATCCTCTGGCACCTGCGCGCCGGGCAGTGGATGTTGGCGCACGGCGCGGTGATCCGTCACGACGTCTTTTCGGCCACGCGCCTCGGCTGCGACTGGGTGAGCGTGCCGTGGCTCTACCAGGTGATGCTCGCCAGGCTGCACGCGGCGCTCGGCTGGGGCGGGCTGACGCTGTGGCAGGTGCTGATGGTGCTGGCGATCACGCTGCAAACCGCGCTCCTCGCGTGGCTGCTGCGGCGCTCCCATGCCGGCGGCGCGCTGCCGCACCGCTGGAACTGGAACTGGCCGTATCTTTCCATTCCGGCAGCCCTGGCGGTCCTCCTGATGCTGCGCCTGCTGCAGATGCGCATCAACTGCCGGCCGGAACTCTTCACGTACCTGTTCATCGGCTCGTTCCTGATCCTGCTCTCGCTATTCGACGCAAAGGCATCGCATGTTACGGCGGAACGATCTAACACCCGCCACCCGCCACCCTCCACCCTGCTTCTCTGGCTCCTGCCGCTGCTCCAGATTCTCTGGACCAACACCCACGGCGCATTCATTCTGGGGCCGGTCATCGTCTGGGCTTACGCCGGGGGTGCGTGGCTGGCGTATCTGGCAGCTTGCGCGGCTGCGCCGCGCAGCGGCGCACGACAGGAAAGCGGGCAAGGGGAGGCGGCAGACGGTAGCGTGCCGGTGACCGGCGCGGAACTGCCGCTGAACTTGCGATGCCGCGGCTCACAGAGCCGCGCTACAGGGGAACGAGCAAGGAGTGTGGCAGGTGGTGCGGGTGGTATCGCGCAGCCTGTTGCAGGAGCGGCGCCTGTGCGGCTCACGGTGGTGGCGGTGCTGACCACGCTGGCCTGCCTGGCCACGCCGTATGGGCTGGCCGGCACGTTCTACCCGTTCCATCTTTTTCATGTGCTGACCGATCCGCTTTACAAAAACGGCATCGTGGAGGGTCAGCCTGTGGATCTCTCCACGGTGCTCGACTCCGGCAGCCTGGGGTATGCCTTCCTGGCGTGCTGGGTGTTCGCCGGTCTCGGCCTGCTGGGGCGGGTGATGGAAGGTGTCCGGTGTCCGGTGTCCGGAGTCCGGGCTTCGTGCAGCGGATTTCACATCCTGCACGCCGCATGCCGCATGCCGCATGCCGCGCCCGGCTACCTCCTCACCTGTGCAGCCATGGCGTACTTGTCGCTGGCGGCGGTGCGCAACGTGCCGCTGCTGGCGCTGGTGGCGGCGCCGCTGATGGCCAGCGGGCTGGAGTATGCGGCGGACGGGCTGGCGGCGCTGGTGGCGAGGATTGGTGGATTGCGGATTGCGAATCGTAGATTGCGGATTGTCGAAGACCCTGAGCGCAGTCGAACGGCGGATTCTCCAATGGGTTCGCATGCCGAAGCGCAGCCCGGCGGCTCCGCCCTGCCGGGATCGGCGGGCGTGTTCTGGCTTCATTCCCGCGGGGTGCACATCGTGGCGCAGGCGCTGCTGGCGCTGGGGCTCCTGTTTCTCTACCGCGCCATCGTGAGCGAGCGCTTCTACGCCTCGCTCGGGTGGCGCATGCGCTTTGCGATCGGCTTCTCCGACCATGAGCATCCGCTGGCTGCCTGCGACTTTGTGGAGCGGCACCGCCCGGAGATCTCCTGCCGCACCCTGTATGGCGACACCCGCAGCGCCAACCTGTTCCTGGCGCGCTTCGGCCCTGACTGGCCGGTCTACTTCGACGGCCGCCACGCGGAGATCTACGATGCGCCGACGTTTCGCACGGCGGCCCGCACGCGCTGGGATCCGGCGCTCTTCACGCGCGAGGCCGGGGCCTACGGGATCGGGCTGGCCTGCTTCTCGCTGACCGACCTCAAGGAGGACCGCAGCCCGCTGGCCATTGCGCTCGGGCAGACCAACAGCTGGCGCCTGGTCTACCTGGACGACTGCGCCGCAATGTTCGCGGCGGTTACGCCGGATAGCACGGCGTTTGTCCGATCCTTCGGACTCCCCTGCGCGCCGACGAACGCCGCCCTGCAGCGCCTCGTGTTTGCCGGCTGGCTGGCGCGGCAGGGGCGCAGCAACCTGGCGGCGCTGCATGATCCTGCCAACCGCGTGCTCGAGGAAGGCGTCCTTGCCGGCAGCCTGGTGAATGCCATGCAACTCAGCGGCCTCTGGGCGCCTGCCCGCCGCCTCGAGCCGATCCGCTTCTGCCGGCTGGCGTCGTTTGTGGATCAGCTCGGGTGGACTGTTGTGGCAGACGATCTCTACCAGCAGACGCTGCGCTGGCCGGAGAGTTTTCGCATCATGCTGCCGCGCGCCATCCGGCAGGCGCAGAAACTGAGCCGGTCCCTGGAAGACCCCGCGCTGAAGGCGGAGATGCAGAACAGGGTCCTGACGCGGGCCAGGGAGCTGCAGCGCGCAGATCCCGGAAATGCGGTGGCGGCAGAGGTGCTCGGGGCGCGGTAGCCGTGCGATTCACTTTCCCGCCGCCCGCCCCCCATCAAAAATCAAAACTCTTCGGTTCTTCGGTTTTGCGGTTCACTTCTCTTCTTCCCGACCTGCCTCCCTCCAGAACCCGTGCCCCCGATCCGCAGCCAACCGCAAGCAGCCATTCCCAGACCGGCAAGCAGGTGATCCTGCGGTCGGCAACCTGTTCGATGCCTCGATGGTCCATGGTCAGCAGCAGGAGGTTTTCGTCCGCCAGATTCCGGAACGTGCGGCGCGCTCGCGTGTGGAATGCGCGCTGCCGGAAGGCGCTGGTTGTCCCCGGGCGCGCAAGTACTCCCGGAAAGAGTAGGGGTACGTTTCGTACACGCGGTGCCGGCCTGTCAGATGCGTGGCGAGTTCGCGGCTGAGCAGATGGGCGTTGCTGCCCGTCAGCACAACGATGTACCCCTGCCGCTGGAGGCGGTTTGCGAACAGTTCCCACCCATCGATATTCTGAATTTCATCGAGCAGGACGAACTTCATCCCGGGGGTGAGTTCGATCAAGACTTCCAATACGCAGTTGAGATCACCCGTGGAAAGGCTGAGCCGCCGGACATATTGTCATCTTCTCTCGCCATCGCCGTATTGTTTGCCGTCAACGCGTTGGCAGCGGATGCCGGGAAAGCGGCGGCTTGGTGCTTCCGCTACCGCTCCGTCTCCAGCGACCGCCGCAGGTAGGGGAGGTACTGGCGCGTGTAGACTAGGATCGAGAGGAAGTTGACGGCGATTCCGGCCCCTTCCAGCACATACATCAAGGCGCGCGGCAGCGGGATCCACGCCGGGTGGATGGCAATGTAGAAATAGATCAGGCAGCCGATGGGAAAGCTCATGGCTGTGCGCAGCTTCCCCATCCAGTTGGCGCGCAGGTCGGCCTGGTAGGCGGAGCCGATGGAGCGCAGGAAGGAGACCCACTGGTCGCGCAGCAGGTAGAGCACAGAGAAGACGAGCATCACCAGCGTGTGCGTCGCCTCGGGCCCGCCCATCTGGCTGAGGAGGTAGAGCTGCGTGGGGAAGACCACGATGTAGAAGGCCTTGTCCATGAGCGGGTCGGCCGCGGCGCCGAAGCGGCTAGCCACCTGCCACTTGCGCGCAAGATAGCCGTCAAAGAGATCGGTCAGCGAGGCCAGGATCAGGCTGACAAACGCAATCCAGGTCAACGCGCCTCCGGGATGGTTCTGCGCGATCAGCGCCAGGATCATGAAAATAAAAACAAACGGCACCCGGGCCAGTGTCAGCCCGGTGACGATCTTCAGTGCCAATGGTTTTCGCACGGTTGTCTTTCTGTTCGCGCCAGATCGTGCCCTGCGCCCTATGTTTGCGTGACCCGCTCGACATGAGAGTATACGGATATCCGCTCATCCCGCAAGAACCCGCACAGGGTGATGCCGCATGCCCCGGCTGCCTCGATGGCGGCCGTGGTGGGCGCGCCGACCGCCGCCACGATTGGAATGTGCGCCCGGGCGGCCTTGGCGATCATCTCCAGGCTGGTGCGGCCGGACAGGAACAGCCCCGAGCGCTCCAGGGAGATGCCGCGCAGAAGCGCGTGCCCGATCAGCTTGTCCAGCGCGTTGTGGCGGCCCACGTCCTCCTTCACAAAGGAGACGCTGCCGTCCGCGGTAAACACGGCCGCAGCATGCGCGCCGCCGGTGCCGGCAAACAACTGCTGGCGTGCCCGGACCGTGGCCGGCACCCGGTAGATTGTGGCCAGGGGAACCTGGAAGTCGCCGGTCACGCGCCCCAGGGCTGCCACCATGGCCTGGATGTCGTCCCGGCCGCACATGCCGCACGACGACGTGATCAGCAGCGACCGGCGCGGCTTGTCGCCCGGAGTGGCGGTCTTCACAAGGATGGTGTCAGGCGAATCCGGGCACTCGCTCAGCAGCAGGATATCCTCGGGGCGCGCAATGATCCCCTCGGTGAACAGGAACCCCGCGACCAGCTCGCGGTCTGCGCCCGGCGTGCGCAGCAGCGTATAGGTGGTGCCGTCCACCTCGATGCGCAGGGGGCGCTCCTGGATCACGGCATCCCGGCAGGGAAACCCGCCGGGATGGTCGCGATCAAAGCGCACGATGTCCGCGTTGAACAATCCGGCTGGCAAAGGTGTGTTTGATAGCATCATTTTTGGACGGACACAGAGGCCACAGAGAAAGAAAGAGAGCACAGAGAGAATTTCATGCTGCTGCAGCCGGCGCTCACCAGGCCTCGGGGAAGGCGGTGTTGGTGTAGAGATCCTCCACCTTCTGCTTGTGGCGCCGCTCGACCTCGGCCAGCCGGAGCAGCAGTTCCTGCTCGGCGCCGCCGGGGTAGAGTTTGGCCCAGGTCTCGTAGAATTCCACGGCCATCTTTTCCTTCCGGGCCGCGAGGAGAAAGGCGTTGGCGGGCGACAGGTCCGCCGTGAAATCCGGTGCGCCGAGGCATTCGACGAGCGAGCCGCCGGAGGAATGGCCTTCCGGCAGGGTGCGCCTGCCGCTCTGAAACTCCCCGATCAGCTGCCGGTGCTCGAGCTCATCGCGCATCAGCCCTTCGAGCGCGTCGCGCGTAACGGGGTTGGTCATGCGTGCGGCAGCCTGCCGGTAGAAGGCCGCCGAGGACTCCTCATTGGCCATGGCGCGCGCGAGGATGTCCTTCCAGCAGGCGGCCGGCGCGGTGTTGGCGGGCTTGTTTTCGGTCTTCATCGGATCCTCCTGCCGCTCTGCGGCTGGTTGTATTCAAAAACACGTTTGGTTGCATCAGGTGGCCCGGGCGCTCCGCGCACGGGCAGCAGCTGGCCACATGCTTGTCTTGCAGCCGCCCGTGCGCGGAGCGCCCGGGCCACCTTTTTTGGCGGGAGCCTGACCGAAAACCTTGCTCCACGACGCTGTGCCCCTTCATGCCCCGGCTGCGTTCGCAGGCTCGACCCGCGCGGCGCAGCACTTGTACTCCGCGGTGCGCGTGTAGTTGTCAAAGGCGTCGTGGGTCAGGAGGTTGGTGGCGCTCTCCACAAAATGGAACGGCATCCAGAGCGCGCCGGGGCGCACCTTCTCCCCCACGTGCGCGCGCACGGCCAGGGTGCCGCGGCGGGTGGTGATGCGCGCGAAGCCGCCATCGGCGATTCCCAGGCGCGCGGCGTCGTCGCGGTGCAGCTCGACAAAGTTTTCGTCCTGCTTCTGCGCGATGGCCGTGGACTTGCGCGTCATGTTGCCGATGTTGTAGTGGTAGAGCGTGCGCCCGGTGGAGAGAATGAACGGGTATGCGGCATCCGGCACCTCGGCGGGCGGGCGGTGCTGGATGGCTTGCAACAACCCCTTGCCGCGTGTGAAACGCCCCTGGTGCAAGAACCGGGTGCCGGGGTGGTCGCGGGTCGGGCAGGGCCACTGCAGGCCGACCTTGTCGATGCGCTCGTAGGACATGCCGCCGTAGCTGGGCGTGAGCGCGGCGATCTCGTCGAAGATCTCCGAGGCGCCGGCGTATTTCATGGGGTAGCCCATGGCCGTGGAGACGTCGCAGATCACCTGCCAGTCCGGCCGCGCCTCGCCCGGTGGCTCCACGGCCTTGCGCACGCGCTGCACGCGGCGCTCGGTGTTGGAGAAGGTGCCGTCCTTCTCGGCAAAGCAGGTAGCGGGCAGGATGACATCGGCGAGCCGGGCGGTCTCGGTCATGAAGATTTCCTGGACTACCAGGAAATCTAGTTTTTTTAGTGATTCAATGACCTTGGCCGTATTCGGCTCGCTGAGGACCGGATCCTCGCCAAAGACGTAGAAGGCCTTGAGCACGCCTTCGTGGGCTTTCTCGATATAGTCGGTCACGCGGCCGCCGACATTGGTGGGCAGCTCGCCGCCCCAGGCCTTGTCAAACTTGGCGCGGACGGCGGGGTCGGTGATCTTCTGGTAGCCGGGGAGCACGGTGTGGATGGCGCCCATGTCGCAGGCGCCCTGCACGTTATTCTGGCCGCGAATGGGGTTGATGCCGGAGGACTCCTTGCCGATCTGGCCGCAGAGCATGGCCAGGTTGGCGAGGGACATGACGTTCTCGGTGCCGCAGGTGTGCTCCGTGATGCCGAGCGTGTAGAAGATCGCCGAGGGCGTGCCGGCCGCGTACCACTCGGCGGCGCGGCGGATCAGCGCGGCTTCGACGCCGCAGACCTCGGCGGCCTTCTCCGGGGTATACTCCTGCACATGGGCGCGCAGCGCCTCGAACTGCTCGCAGCGCTCGTCGACAAAGGCCTGGTTCTGGAGTCCCTGGGCCAGGATGTGGTGCATCATGGCGTTGATGAGCATGATGTCCGTGCCCGGGCGATGCTTGATGTGGATGTGCGCGCGCCTGGCCATCCAGGTGTCGCGCGGATCGCAGACGATCAGCCGCGCCCCGTTGCGCATGGCCTTCTTCATCTCCAGGCCGACGATGGGGTGGGCCTCGGTCGGGTTGGCCCCGATGAGGAAGAGCGTCTGTACGTTCTTGATCTCGCCGATGGAGTTGGTCATGGCGCCGGAGCCCAGCGAGATGGCCAGCCCGGCCACGGTCGGCGCGTGGCAGGTGGTGGCGCACTGGTCGATGTTGTTGGTCCTGCCGGCCATGCGGGCCATCTTCTGCATGAGGTAGTTCTCCTCGTTGGTGCAGCGCGAGGAGCTCAGGAACGCCAGGCCGTCCGGCCCGTGTCGGTCGCGGGCTGCGAGCAGGCCGCGGGCTGCCGCCTGGAGGGCTTCGTCCCAGCTGGCCTCGCGGAAGGTGCCGTTTTCCTTGATCAGCGGCCGGGTCAGGCGCTCGGGAGAATGGACAAAATCAAAGGCGAAGTGCCCCTTGACGCAGAGGTTGCCGTCGTTGGATCCCATGCCGGGCCGGGTGGTGACGCGCACGATGCGGTTGAGGCGGGGGTTGACGTTGAACTCGAAGGTGCAGCCGACGCCGCAGTAGGTGCAGGTGGTCGCAACCCGGGTCAGATCCTTGGCCCGGCCCAGCCCCTGTGCGCCCTTTTCGCGCATGGCCCCGGTGGGGCAGACGCGGATGCAGCCGCCGCACAGCTCGCAGTCCGACTCGTGCAGCGGCCGGCCGTGGGCGGTGTTGACCTTCATGGAGATGCCGCGGCCGTCGAAGGTCAGCGCGCACACGCCCTGCACCTCTTCGCAGAAGCGCACGCAGCGGCTGCAGCGCACGCACTTCTCCACGTCGTACTCGATGCCGCGGTTCAGCGCGGTGTAGTTGGGCTCTTTGGCTTCGGTGTGGCCATAGGTGCCGTAGGCGCACTCCTGTGCGCCGTAGCGGTAGGCCAGGTCCTGCAGGGCGCAGTCGCCCTCGGCGTCGCAGCTGGTGCAGGCCACGCGGTGCTCGCTCAGCAGCAGCTCCAGGATGACCTTGCGGCGGCTGGAGAGTTCCGCGGACTCGGTGCTGACCACCATGCCTTCGCTGACTGGCGTGGCGCAGGCCAGCACGGGCGGCCTGGCAACGTCGCCGACATGAACCTGGCAGAGGCGGCAGGCGCCGGTTGGCTTCAGGCGCGGGTCGTCGCAGAGGTGCGGAATCTCGATGCCGTTGGCTCGGGCTGCCTGCATGATGGTCTGGCCCGGCGCGGCGGAAATTGAGCGGTTGTTGATGGTCAGGTTGACCATGGGATGCTCCTGTTAGAACCTTTTCGGTCGTGATATACGATTTCGCGTGTGTCTTGGATCATCCAGATGTAAGGACACAGAGGGCACAGAGAGAAAATGAGAGCACAGAGTGACTTTTTTCCGGCTACGGCCGGCTCGCCGGCCGCAGACAGGCATTTCTCGGTGGTCTCTGTTCCTCTCTGCGCTCTCGGTGTCCTTGATGTGTAAGTCCGTTGGGTTACGGGCTGATAAGCGCCTTGCCTTATTTCTTCTCCACCGCCCCCGCCGGGCAGACATCCTGGCAGGCGCCGCATTTGATGCAGAGGGCGGACTGGATTGCGAAGGGCTTGCCCGCTTTGCCGCTTTCGCGGTCCTGTGCGGTGGCCCTGGCCGGCGCCTTGCCGATCTGGCCGGAGATGCAGGACACCGGGCAGTTTTTGGCGCACTTGCCGCAGCAGATGCACTTGTCCGGCAGGATGGCGAAGGAGATCAGGCTGCGGCAGGCGCCGGCGGGGCAGCGCTTTTCGTTGACGTGCGCCTCGTACTCGGAGCGGAAGTGGCGGATGGTGGTCAGCGCGGGGTTGGGTGCGGTCTGGCCCAGGCCGCAGAGGGAGTTCTTCTTGACCTCGCTCCCGAGCTTCTCCAGGCGCGCCAGATCCTCCGGCCTTCCCTGGCCGGCGCAGATGCGCTCCAGGATCTCCAGCATGCGCGTGGTGCCGATCCGGCAGGGCGGGCACTTGCCGCACGACTCCCGGGCGCAGAACTCCATGAAGTAGCGGGCGAGGTCGACCATGCAGGTGTCGTTGTCGAGGATGATCAGGCCGCCGGACCCCATGATGGCGCCGACCTCCTTGACGGTCTCGTAATCGATCGGCATGTCCAGGTACTTGGCCGGCACGCAGCCGCCGGAGGGGCCGCCCATCTGTGCGGCTTTGAAGGTGGACCCCTTGGGGACGCCGCCACCGATGTCGTTGACCAGCTGGCGTAAGGTCACGCCGATGGGAACTTCAACCAGCCCGGTATACTTGACCTTGCCGGCCAGGGCAAAGATCTTTGTGCCTGTGCTGCCGGGCGTGCCCAGGGCGGCGTAGGCGGCGCCGCCCATGCGCAGGATGGCCGCCACGTTGGCGAGGGTTTCGACGTTGTTGATGCAGGTTGGCTTGCCCCACAGGCCGCTTTGTGCCGGGAACGGCGGGCGGGGACGCGGCACGCCGCGCTTCCCTTCGATGGAAGCCAGGAGCGCGGTCTCCTCGCCGCAGACAAAGGCGCCGGCGCCGACCTTGATCTTCAGGTCGAAGCTCATGCCCGTGCCCAGGATGTTCTCGCCGAGCAGTCCGGCCTCCTGCGCCTGCCGGATGGCGATCTTCAGGTGCTCGATGGCAATGGGGTATTCCGCCCGCACATACACGTAGCCGTGCCGGGCGCCAATGGCATAGGCGGCGATCAGCATCCCTTCCAGGACGGCATGCGGGTCGCCCTCGACCACGGCGCGGTCCATGAACGCACCGGGGTCGCCCTCGTCGGCATTGCAGACCAGGTACTTGTCTGCCTCCTGCCCGGCGCGCGTGGCGGCCCACTTGCGGCCGGCCGGGAACCCGGCGCCGCCGCGGCCGCGCAGGCCGGAGGCGGTGATCTCGTCGATGACCGCCTGTGGCGCCATCGTGGCGAGGACGTGCTCCAGCATCTCATAGGAGCCGGCCGCAAGCGCGGCCTCCATGCTGGCGGGCTCGATCTTGCCGCAGCGCTCCAGCACGATCTGCCGCTGGGCGGCGAAGAACGGGATATCCGCGCGCTTCGGGATCGGGCCCTGAGGCCCCTGGAAGCAGAGCCGCTCCACGACGCCGCTGCCCAGCAGCGAGGTGCGGACGATTTCGGCGACGTCCTCGGGCCTGGCGCCCACGTAGAGGAGCCCTTCGGGGTCGATGCTGATGACCGGGGCGCCGGCGCAGATGCCCTGGCAGCCGGTCTTGATCAGCGCCACCTGGCGGGTCAGTCCTGCGGCGGCGAGTTCCTTCACGAAGGCGTCGTGTACTTCCAGGGCGCCCAGCGCGCGGCAGCCGGTGCAGCAGATGCGTACGGCGCGTGCCGGCCGGCGTTGCTGCGCCTCGCGGCGCAGCGCCTGGAGTCTGGCGATTTGTGGCGTGGTCCTGGACATGTCAGCGCATCCTTCCACTTGGCAATTCGTTTCGCGCCACGGGGTGGCGCTCCCGCAGATGGAAAAGACCCGGCGCAAGGCGGGCGTCAGCCCGCAACCCAATGAAAAACAAGTCAAGGACACCGAGTGCACAGAGAATAACAGAGACCACAGAGAAATGCCTGTCCTCGGCCGGCGAGCCGGCCGCCGCATGAAATTCTCTCTGTGCTCTCTTTCTTTCTCTGCGGCCTCTGTGTCCTTCCATTTGCTGCTGCAAGATGCGACGCAAATGCATCGCATGTTACGTTGAACGCTCTAAACATCTTTTTAAGCTTCCCTGCCCGTGGGACTCTTGGCCATGCTTTCCAAAACTTTCACGGCTTTTTCCGGCGTGAGGTTTCCATAGTACCGGCTATCCACGAGCATGACCGGCGAGAGGAAGCAGGTGCCGAGGCAGGCCACGGTTTCCAGCGAGAAGCTCATGTCCGGCGTGGTTTTGCCGTCTTCGACGCCGAGGTGCCGGACAACCGCATCCAGGATCTTGGGCGCGCCGCGCACATGGCAGGCGGTGCCGCGGCAGACGCGCACCGTATGCCTGCCGTGTGGCGTCAGGTGAAACTGCGCGTAGAAGGTGGCCACGCCGTAAAACTTGGCCACGGGAAAGCCGCTGAGACGGGCCAGTTCATCCAGGACAGGCTGCGGCAGGAAGCCATAGTGATCCTGGGCTTCCTGCAGGGAGCAGATGATGTCCGCCTCGGAGAACGGCGCATGCCCGGCAACAATCTCCGCCACGAAAGCCAGGTTCAGCGCCGGCGTACCGGAATCTTCCGCTCTCATTGCTGAAACCTTTCGAAGCGCTGCCAGGCATGAACGAGGAAACATTGTCTACAGAACTCCTTCATCTTATAGCAGAAATGTCCGGACTGTCACGGTTCAAATCTTGTTTCCCGCGCAACTTGGGCCTAGCAGACCGTAACGAAAACGAATACCATGAAGTTGTGTTGTTTCGGGTTCTTCCGATATAGGTTAACAATTGGAAGCAGGTGCTGCCATGGCGCGAATCCTGATCATCGACGACGATGTGGAACTCGCAAACCACACGGCGTTATTTCTGCGGCAGAAGGGTCATGTGGTGACCCTGCTGCACACATCCGAGAATGCGCTGCCCAGGATCATCTCGGACCCGCCGGAAATCATCCTTCTCGACGTCATGTTTCCGGACAACCCGGTCTTCGGCTTCGACCTGGCGCGGCAGATCCGCCGCGTCAAGGGGCTGCAGAAGCTGCCGATCATCCTGCTGACCAGCGTCAACCAGCAGTTTCCGATGGACTTCTCCTCCAAGGACATTGATCCGGACTGGATGCCGGTCCAGGATCTCCTGGAAAAGCCGG
>SESD01001027.1_pt1 | contig 16084 bp, 13 predicted proteins | sample 3171411 | NCBI WGS metagenome assembly SESD01 (sample SAMN06051880, study PRJNA518727) | freshwater metagenome | biome: subpolar coniferous forest; feature: holomictic lake; material: water; isolation source: holomictic Lake 442, 16.5 m depth | place: Canada: near Kenora, Ontario | collected...
GTATGGCTCATCGGGCATCATGGGCACCAAGGGCGGCGGGTCGATGGCTGCCGCGTGGGCCGTGATGAACTTCCTCGGCGACGAGGGCTACATGCGAGTCACCTTGGCGGCGCGACGCGCGGCCGAAGAACTGGTGGCTGGCGTGCTCGCCCGACCGCAACTGCAACTGGTCGCCCCGCCTGACTCAACACTGGTTTCGTTCCGCGCGGCCGATCCCGCAGCACTCGACGTGTTCGCCATCGCTGATGGCCTGTGGAAGCGCGGCTGGTACCTCGATCGCCAAGGTCCTCCCCCAGCGCTGCACTGCACGGTCAACGCAATTCACGACGGCAAGATCGCTCCGTTTCTGGCCGACCTCGACGCCGTGCTCGATGAACTCAGCGGATCTTCAATTTCCGGCACTCAAGGCGCGTACGGCACCATCGAATAGCTCACAAACCCCGTGCATGGGCGCGGTTTGGGACAGCAGTTGTCTCAAATCGCGCCCATGCGGGCATTGGGGTCGTCGCCAGCAGGGCAGAATGTGGCATGCATCATGTTGTGTCTCTCCCTGTTGAGTTTCTGTTTTCAATGACTGCCACCACCAACACGTCCGGCGTGATTGCCAAAGGACCCAATGGCACTCGAGTCGTGGTCGATGCCTCGAGCGGCACGTTTGAAGGTCCGAAGTTGAAGGGCATCGTGAAGGCACCCGGTGGCGATTGGGTCACGGTGCGACCCGACGGCGTGTTGCAGCTCGACGTACGCGTGCTGCTCGAAACCGACGACGGCGCAACCATCCTCATGCAGTACAAAGGCATCGGGGTCGACGGCGGTTCCAACATTCGTACGGCTCCGCTATTCGAGACCGGCGACGAGCGCTATGCGTGGCTCAACAGCGTGCAAGCTGTGGCCCACGGCAGCACGGGCGACGGCGACGTCACCTATCAGGTGTACGCGCTGCGCTAACGAGGCACCGACCCACTCGTGGCCGAGCCACCGCGAACGCCGACTATGCCAAGATACACACGTGGTCGAATCCGCTCCGTTCAACGACCGCGCCGCGAACATGGGTTTATCGACCCTTGAGGTCAGCCAACGTGTCGCTGCTGGCCTGGGCAACACGTCGCAAGTGGGTCCCACACGAACGCTGTCCGAGATCATTCGGGCCAATGTCTTTACCCCGATTAACGCGATCATCGCCGTTGGCCTCGTCCTGATCTTGATTGCAAGCCCCGGCCCCGATGCCCTCTTCGCCGGCGTCATTCTGAGCAACAGCGCGATCGGCATTATCCAAGAGCTGCGAGCCCGGCACACCTTGGCCAAACTGCGGCTGCTCAATGCTCCTACCGTGCGCGCCCGACGCGACGGCGAGGTCACGACGATCACCACCGAGGATGTGGTCCAAGACGACATCGTCGTGCTGGGTCCTGGCGACCAAGTGGTTGTCGACGGCACCGTGGTTGAGTCGGCATCGCTTGAGATCGACGAGTCGTTGCTGACAGGCGAATCGGACCCGATCATGAAGGGCCTCGGCGATCGGGTGTTGTCGGGCAGTTTCGTCGCTGCGGGCTCCGGAGCCTTTGTGGCCACCGATGTCGGAGAGCAGTCGTACGCTGCGCGCCTAGCGGCCGAGGCGCGCCAGTTCACACAGATCGACTCCGAACTTCGGAGTGGCGTCAATCGGGTCCTGCGCGTACTGGTGTTCATCATTCCGCCGGTGTCGTTGGTTCTGTTCTGGCGCCTACTGAACTCTGAGCCCGGATGGCGAGAGGCTCTGCGCGGCACTGTCGCTGCTGCCGTTGCGATGGTGCCTGACGGTTTGGTGCTGTTGACCAGCCTCGCTTTTCTCGCCGGTGTCATTGCGTTGGCACGGCAGAAAGTGCTCTCGCGTGAACTCGCCTCGGTCGAACTTCTCGCTCGCGTGTCAGTGCTGTGCCTCGACAAGACCGGCACCCTCACAACAGGTCGGGTGGTGCTCTCGCACCTTGAGTTGTTTGATGGAGCGGACGAGAAACTCGTTGAAGCGGCCCTCGGCGCGTTGGGTGCTGTCGATTCGAATCCGAACGCCACGCTGCGCGCCATAGCGGCGCAGTTCCCCGCACCGTCAGGCTGGCACGCCGACGAAGTTGTGCCGTTCTCATCGGCGCGCAAGTGGGCAGGCGCCTCCTTTGGAGCCAACGGCGCCTTCGCCATTGGAGCCCCCGATGTGTTGGCGCCACACGATGCCGACGTCGCTGCGAAGCTTGCCCCACTCGCAGCGTTGGGGCAGCGGGTCGTCTTGATTGCACAGACCCCAAACCTCACGACAACCAGTATCGGACACCATGTAACGCCGTTGGCGCTCGTGGTGCTCGACGACGAAATCCGCCCCGACGCCTCACGAATCATGAGCTTCCTACGCGACGAAGGCGTGCAGCTCAAGGTCATTTCTGGCGATCATCCACAAACGGTCGACGCCATCGCTCGGCGCATCGGCATGTACGAAGGCACTGACACTGCTGCGCCGGTCGATGGCCGCGAACTGCCCGAAGACCCTGCCGAACTCGCGAACGTGATGCAGTCCAGCACCGTATTCGGACGCGTGTCACCACAGCAGAAACGATCCATGGTGCTGGCCTTGCAGAGCAAAGGACACATCGTGGCGATGACCGGCGACGGCGTGAACGATGTGCTCGCGCTGAAGGCTGCTGACATGGGTATTGCGATGGGCGCTGGCAGCGATGCCGCCCGCGCTGTAGCCGAGATTGTGTTGCTCGACAACGACTTCGCCACATTTCCGAGGGTGCTCGCCGAGAGTCGCCGCGTGATCAACAACGTCGAACGATCTGCGCATCTCTTCATCGTGGGCACTGTGTACTCGATCTTGGTGTCGGTGATCATCTCGCTCACCGGCGCCGAGTTTCCGTTCTTACCGCGGCATCTCACATTGGTCCGTTCGCTCACTATTGGAGTTCCGGGCGTGTTCCTCGCGCTCGCTGCGAATACAAAGCGATCGCGCCCAGGTTTCATCGCCCGCGTCGTGCGATTCTCAATCCCTGTTGGAGCCGTCATGGCCGCCGCAAGCCTGGGCACATATTTCATCTGCAGCGACGCCCTCAATCTCTCGCTTGTTGAGTCGCGTACCGCAGCGTCGCTGAGTCTCTTGGGCGCTGGCCTCGCTGTGCTTGCTGTGCTTGCTCGACCGCTGAACAAGGCACGAGTGGCGTTGGTTGCAGCGATGCCATGTGGCGCAGCAATCGTGCTGGTGTCGGCGCCGTTGCGCGACTTCTTCGCGCTGGTAACGCCCTCAGCCGAAGCGTGGCTCGTGATCGCAGTCTCGGCGATCAGCGCGAGCTTGGCGTTGATTCTGCATCAGTGGTTAGCCGATCGACGGCCGCCGGATGCAACATGAGCACCGGCACCTCCGCATGACGTAGAACGCTCAGCGCCGTGCTTCCCATCGTGAGGCGAGCCCCTGCCGGAATGCCGCGTGTTGCCATCGCCACCATCCCGACGTCGGGCGTCTCCTTCACGTACTCGGCGATCGCGGAGGCTGGCTCACCGTGCAGCACATCGAAGTCTCGATTGTGCGGTGCATCCAATTGTTCGACGAAGTGACGGATGTACGACGACTCATCGCTGTCGTTCGGTGTGCCGGATTGCCCAACCTGCACGAGGCGCAAACTCATCTTGAGCGTGTCGGCAACTTCGACGGCCGACTGCAAAATAGCCGCGCTCAGGTGAGTGCCATCGATCGCCACCAACATCACCTGCGCCGCCGGTCGAGCGCATGCTCGTGGCCCAACCATCACAACGCGGGTCTCCACTTCGCGCACCACGTCGGCGCTAATGCTGCCAAACAGCAGCTCTCCAAATGCGGTACGTCCGTGCGATCCGAGACACCACAACGAGTTGTCGCCAGCCTCAAGAATCTCAAGTACCAAGGTGATTTCTGGGTCTGAGTCGCTGGGGATGACGCGCCAAGAAGTGGATTGACCGGTGCTCTTACTCAACGCTGCGAGCGCCGCCTCCGAATCAGCGACCATGTTCGACGCTGAAATCGTGAGGAGTTGCAAACTCGCAGCGCCACGCATCGCAAGGTCTTGCCCTACGGCTACAGCAGCCAAGGACTGCTCAGAGAAATCGACAGGGACAACGACGCGGGTAAAAGTCATACGATCAGCATGAGCGTTGACCCACGGAGGCGCTAGGGACCATTGTCACGATTTGGCACCTCCGAAACCGATGCGCTTGGCGTCGTACGCAGCCTGTCCCGCAATCGCTGCTGGGTTCACGCGGAAGCGACGGCCCGATAGCTCTTGCGGTGTGATGCGCACAAAACGGTGCTTGGGCGCCGACTGCCACGGGAACAGCGGCAATTCAGCGGCACTGAACAAATCGACCAAGCCTTCGATCTCCACTGCCTCGCCTCGGGCCATCACACTCCAGGCGACGCCAGCCATCGGGTCGTAGTGGTCAACCTCGAATGCCACCGCAATGCCCAACAACGCTGCAGCCAACTTGGTGCCCTCGTCGGATCGAAACACAACTGACTGATGGTCAACGACATAGTTGATCGGGAAGATGTCCGGCCGGTTCATGATCGAGATGCCGAGTCGACCGACCACCTGCGTCTCGAGCAGCGCCCAGCACTGCTCGGCCGACAACACCTCAGTACGTACGTCTCGAGTTGTGCTCATGCCTCAACGATGCACCCGCTCAGCCACACGCAACAGAGCCAAAAGTCCCGATTCCGTTCTCTCGGCAACGGTGGACACCCACGCCTTCTGCGTGAGGTAACGTTCGCCTCGCCGCTACATCTGCGCGGGAGAGTCGATACGGGCAGCCAGTCCGCTTCGACGCCGAAGGAGCAACCACCCCGGAACCTCTCAGGCCCCCGGACCGTGTGGATAGGCAACGCTGGAAAGCAGGTGCGTGCACCTCGCCGAAGGGGAAAACCGGTACGCCGGCGAAGCTCTCAGGTTCCGTGACAGCGGGGGTATCAGTACCCCTACGCGTCTGGAGATACCCATGCATGCCCGTCCCGCTCTCAGCGAACTGATCGACGAGCAAGAGTTCGCCCGACGACACATCGGACCCACCGCCGCCGAACGCGCGCACATGCTCGCGGCACTCGGACTTTCCTCGATGGATGAACTGCTCGACGCCACCGTTCCCGGATCTATCCGCATAACCCACCCCCTCGATATGCCCGAAGGCGCAAGCGTCACCGATGCTCTCAGCGAACTCCGGGCCTTGGCCGACCAAAACGTGGTGCGCACCAGCCTCATTGGGATGGGCTACTACGGCACCACAACTCCCCCGGTTATCACGCGCAACGTGCTCGAGAATCCCGCTTGGTATACCTCGTACACGCCGTATCAACCCGAGATCAGCCAAGGTCGACTCGAGGCGCTGCTCAACTTCCAAACCATGGTGGCCGAGCTCACCGGACTGCCGCTAGCCAATGCATCGTTGCTCGATGAGGCAACTGCTGCAGGCGAAGCAATGACAATGATTCGCCGCCAGTCGAAACACACCGGCAACACCTTTTTCGTGCATGAGGACACGCATCCGCAGACCGTCGCGGTGCTGCGCACACGCGCTGAGCCAATCGGTATCGAGCTCATCATCGGACCATCTACCAATTTCGACGAAGAACATTGCTTCGGTGCGCTCATCTCGTGGCCTGGCTCGAGCGGTGCGCTTCACGATCACCGCGAACTCATCGCCGCAGCGAACGATTGTGGGGCACTCGTCGCAGCCGCCACCGACCTGCTGGCCTGTGTGCTCATCACTCCCCCAGGGCAATTCGGCGTCGACATTGCGATTGGTTCGGCTCAGAGATTTGGAGTGCCCATGGGCTTCGGCGGCCCACACGCAGCGTTCATCGCGACGCACGAGGTTCATGCACGCGCATTGCCCGGACGTCTTGTGGGCGTCAGCACGGACACCGCCAGTCGACCCGCGTTACGCCTTGCGCTGCAAACGCGTGAGCAACATATTCGCCGCGAGAAGGCCACATCGAATATCTGCACCGCCCAGGCTCTGCTCGCCAACATCGCTGGCATGTACGCGTCGTGGCACGGACCCGAAGGTCTGCGCCGCATTGCCGAACGCGTGCATCGGCTCGCCTCGATCTGCGCCGACGGCCTTCGCACCAACGGCATCACGCTCGTGAACGACTCATGGTTCGACACGATCCACATCAACGTCGCCTCAGCGCAGCAGACGATCGACTCAGCGAAGGCTGCCGGACTCGCGCTGCGGCTCGTCGATGACACCACCGTTGGCGCCAGCTTCGACGAAACATCTACGACTACAACGGTCGAAACCCTGTGGCGCGTCATCGGTGTAGCGACGACAATCGACGATCATCACAACGCTCACGACGGCATACCGCTTCACTCGCGGCGCACCGACGCAATCCTTCCGCAGGCGGTGTTCAACCGGTATCACAGCGAGCACGAAATGCTTCGCTATCTTCGGAACCTTTCCGACAAAGACCTTGCGCTTGATCGCACGATGATCCCGCTTGGCTCGTGCACGATGAAGCTCAATGCCACCGTCGAGATGGTTCCAATCACATGGCCCCAGTTCGCCGATGTCCATCCCTATGCCGACGACTCCGACACCATCGGATATCGCACGATGATCGAACAACTCGAAACCATGTTGGTGGCCATCACCGGTTACGACGCTGTGAGCCTGCAGCCAAACGCCGGCAGCCAAGGCGAACTCGCTGGGCTGCTCGCCATCCGCGCGTATCACGCAAGCCGCAATCAGCAGCAGCGCACGGTGTGTCTCATTCCGTCGAGTGCGCACGGCACCAACGCCGCCAGTGCCGTGATGGCCGGCATGCAGGTGGTGGTGGTGGCGTGCGACGAGCGAGGCAACATCGACCTCATCGACCTGCGCGCCAAGACCAGTGCTGCGGGCGATCGTCTCGCTGCGATCATGGTTACCTACCCATCTACGCATGGAGTGTTTGAAGAAGCGATTCGCGACATCTGCGAAGTGGTGCACGAGGCTGGCGGCCAGGTGTACGTAGATGGCGCAAATCTGAACGCACTCGTCGGCCTTGCCCAACCCGGCCGATTCGGTGCCGATGTGAGCCACCTCAATCTGCACAAGACGTTCTGCATTCCTCACGGTGGCGGTGGTCCTGGCGTTGGCCCGGTGGCCGTACGTAGCCACCTCACGCCGTTCCTGCCCGGCAATCCGCTGGCCCCACGCGATCAAGTCTGTGGGCCTGTCTCGGCCACCATGTATGGCTCTGCAAGCATCTTGCCGATCTCATGGATGTACATCCGTCTGATGGGCGCCACAGGCCTTCGTGATGCCACCGCTGCCGCAATTCTCAGCGCCAACTATGTGGCCCAACGACTTGATGCAGCGTTTCCTGTGTTGTACCGCGGCGAACGTGGTTACGTAGCGCACGAGTGCATTCTCGATCTGCGTGACATCACCAAGAACACTGGCGTCACTGTCGACGATGTCGCCAAGCGTCTGATGGACTACGGCTTCCATGCGCCCACGATGAGCTTTCCAGTGACCGGAACCTTGATGGTCGAACCCACCGAGAGCGAATCGCTACACGAGCTCGATCGCTTCTGTAACGCAATGCTGGCTATCCGCTCCGAGATCGATCGGGTCGACAGCGGCGAATGGACCTCTGATGACAATCCACTGCGGCACGCCCCACACACCAGCGAAGATCTGCTCGGCGAATGGACTCGGCCGTACAGCCGCGAGTTCGGGGCCTACCCACTCGACGTGCTGCGCGCCAACAAGTACTTCCCACCGGTGTCGCGAATCGATGCAGCCTTTGGCGATCGACATCTGGTGTGTTCATGCGCACCGCTCGAGGTCTACGCCGCCGCGATGACATAGGTCGGTCACGGCATCTCAACGACGTGCCAACGCAATGGGTTACCGTTGCAACATGGCTGAATCTTCTACACCCGGTCTCGGTGATCTGCTCGCGCTCTTCGGTGGCGCGAATCCGTTCGCCTCGATTGGCAAGACAATCGATCAGTTCAAGCGAGGCGTCAACGATTTCCTCACCGGTGTCGAAACCTTCAACGCGACGATGGAGTCGCTCAACGGTGTCACCGTGCGCATCAACCGTCTGCTCGACGATGTCGAAGAACCGATTCAGGCGCTGATGCCTCAGGTGACGCGCAGCATCAAGACTGCCGACGCAGTGTTTAGCCAACTCAGCGTTCCCGTTGAAAAGATCACACCGGGCCTGCTGCGTCTTGCCGACATGCTCAGCTCGCCGGGACTCATCAACTTGCCGCGCGAGATCGCTGGCTTCGTCGAAACCTTGGGCGACCTCGCCACACGCTTGCAACCGCTGACGCAGATGGCCGAGTCAGCGGGCAGCTTGTTTGGTCTACGCCCACTGTCGGCATTGCGAGGCGGTTCGAACAAGAGCCAGCCCGCCCAAGCCCCCGCGACTGCGCCAGAAGCGAAGAAGGCCCCGGCAACGAAACCGGCCGCCGCGAAGGCTCCTGCCAAGAAGGCTCCAGCGAAAAAAGCTCCTGCCAAGAAGGCTCCAACAAAGAAGGCTCCTGCAGCAAAAGCTCCTGCTCAGAAGTAGGCGATCGGTTGCCGATCGCCGAATTACTTTCGTTTTGCGACGAAGGGTGCTGTCACCACAGTGCCAGCCAGCGCGCTACCGCGAACATCGATGGTTACGGCAGTGCCGATGGCGATGTCGGGTGGCAGAAATGCCAACGCGATTCCATGTTGCAGCACCGGTGAAAAGTTGCCGCTGGTGAGCACACCGATGGGCTGATCGTTGAGCAGCACAGCGCAACCCTCGCGAGGCGGACGACGTCCCTCAGTGGCGATCGCGCCCAGCAGGCGGCTCACTCCCCCAGCTTGCTCTGCGGCGAGCGCAGCGCGGCCACGGAAATCTCCCTTGGTCCACGACACGACCCAGCCAAGACCTGCTTGAAGCGAGGTGATGCCAGACCCGAGCTCGTGACCATGCAACGGCAACGCCGCTTCGAGCCGGAGTGTGTCACGGGCTCCAAGTCCGGCAGGCGTGATGCCTGCGCCGAGCATTTGCTGCCACAGCGCCGCAGCAGCATGGGCGGGAATTGCAATCTCTACGCCGTCCTCTCCGGTGTAGCCAGTGCCAGCCACAACGCAGCTCACGCCTTGCCACACAACTGTGGCCACGCAAAACCGTTTCACCGCTGCGGCATCAGGAAACACTGTCGCCAAGCGGGCACGGGCCTCGGGGCCCTGCACCGCAATCACGGCGCGGGTCTGCGTGGTTTCGATACCACCGATTGCATCGCGAACACCGTCGGTATTCGAAGCATTGGGCATCACATCGAAGGTCTCGTGATCGACCCACCACACGATGATGTCGTCGAGCACCGATGCATCGGTTTCGTCGAGCAGATGCGTGTATTGCGCTTTGCCAGGTGCAATCTTGCCGAGGTCGTTCGTGAAGGCCCGTTGCAGTTGTTCGAACGCATCTGGGCCCGTGACGCGAACCGTTCCGAGATGCGAAACGTCGAACATGACAGCGCCACTTCGGCACGCGAGGTGTTCTTCGATGGTTCCGCCGGCATACGACAACGGCATGTCCCATCCGCCGAAGGGCACCATTTTTGCGCCGAGCGCGCGGTGCGCCGCATCGAGCGGCGAATACCTGAGCTCGGTCACCGAGGTCAGATCGCTACGTGCGCTTCGGGAACAGCGTGAGGACCGACAATGCTGATGAGCGACGAATCGATCTCGCTCTTCACTCCGGCCAGCGGCAACACGTTGAGCACTCCTTGGCCCTTCCTGAGAACGTCGATGAGTTCTTCGCCATCACACAGCACCACGTTGGATCCGCTGATCACAATGTGCGCCGAGGCAATGTCTGAGTTCACGTGCTCGCGCAGGTAACTAAATACCTCGCGGACCGAAGCGAGCTTGATGCCAGCGTCCAAGAGGTTCTTGATCACGCGAAGTTCGAGGAGATCTCGATACGAGTACTCGCGACGTGAACCGCTGCCGGCGGCGTCGAGCAACGATGGTCGCACCAAGCCGGTACGTGCCCAATAGTCGAGTTGACGATACGAGATGCCAACAATGCTGGCTGTCTTGGTACCGCTGAAACCTGCTTCGATCATGGCTGCCTCCGTGATCTAGAGAATATGTCGCTCACACAGCGGTAGTTACGCCCGTGTAAGGAGGATCACAGTACGGTAACCCGCGCGCGCCGTCAAGCTTTCTCGCGCGGAGCGCAAACATAATTTCACGCACAGCGCGAACGCGCCCTCGGTGAGGGACAGCGTCAGCTGCTGAAGTCTTCGGGGCTGATGTTCTCGATGAAGTCGCGGAACTCATCGAGGATCGATTCGGCTTCGCCTTCGCCCAATTCGGCGTGCTCGGCCTCGGGTTCTTGGCCCACCTCGTCGAGCAGCTCGGACGTTGCGTATATCGCCGCTCCTGTGCGTGCGGCGATAGCCATGGCATCAGAGGGCCGACTCGACAGTTCACGAAGCCCAGCGGCCGTCTGCAGATGAATGGTGGCGTAGTAGGTGTGTTCGCGGATCTCGGTGATGACAACACGGTCGACCGTTGCGTCGAGCAGCGCGAGGAACTGCACCAACAGGTCGTGGGTCATCGGTCGCGGAGCGGTGAGGCCCTTGAGCGCAAAGTGAATAGACGACGCCTCGGCGTTGCCAATCATGATCGCTAAGCCGCGCTGACGACCCGCCTGCTCCCGAAGGAATACGACCGGGGTGTTGTCGGGAGGTTCAATTCGAACCTCAACGAGCTCCATTGCGATGTCCACGACGGTGATGGTAACTCGCATTCACGATCGAGTGCGAACGAACGCAACCGAAAGACAAAACTGCTGCGCTGTTTAGGCTCCGTCGAAGTGGTGGCGCAACATCGACTCGATCATCGCTGCGCGTAACTGGTTGCCAAGCTCGGCAAGCTCGCTGAGTGTCTGCAGCGCCTGCTGACGCGACTGCGGGTTGCGCTGACGAAGCAGCGGCATGATGCGCTGCTCAAACAACGCCGATTCGCGCTCGGCAGCCTGACGCCACGAGCGAAGGTGACGAGCGTCGATGCCCTGTTCAAGAAAGCGCGCTGCGATGCGGGCGATCTCGACGGCGTCGGCCTGATACGTAGCATCGGCGCCGGATCCGCGTGAGGGCACAATGGCGAACTCATCGAGTTCGCGTAGCTGCTCTTCGGAAATCTCGGCAGCCAAACGCAATTCGTCGCGGCTGTAGGGCAGGCCGGGAAGATCAGCCGCTTGGGCCTTTGCAACCACAGGGGCCTTTGCAACCACAGGGGCCTTTGCAACCACAGGGGTCGCAGCTGGCTTGGCAGGTGTCGCAGGCTGCGCTGGTTTGGCAACAGCCGCAGGCTTAGGCGCCGCCTGTGAAGGCTCGGGTGGCACGTTGGCGCCAACCACGGTAAGCATGGGGGCGGCGGACACCACTGGCGCCAATGGAGTAACGGGCACCGAACCGGTGGCAGGCCGAGCCGATGGATGACGCGACGTCTGCGCAGCAATGTCGCCAGGGATCAACGCTTTGCCGCCGGCCCATTCGGGTCCGCCATCGGTTCGACGAAACACGCTGTCACGCTGCGGTACTTCGGGGACGATGGTGTTGCGAATCTCGACATTGCGAATGCCGCGCGGCGGTGTGCGCCCGCCGGTTGGATCGGTTTCGATGGTGCCTGACTCGATGCGATCGCGGATGACCTTGAGCGGCAGGAAGTTCTCTTTTTGCTCGTGCAAAATCGCGCGCAGTAGGTCGACATCGTGTTCGTAAAACTTGCGATAGCCAGAAGGCGTGCGCTCAGGTTCGATGAGGCCCTGACTCTCGAGGAAACGAATCTTTGAGATCGTTACATCGGGGAAGTCCTCGAGTAACAGCCCAAGCACCTCGCCGATAGACAGGTATTGGTTATCAGACATCGTGGTCACTGCGCCCGCTCGAAAAAGACGAGGCGGAACTTGCCGACCTGAAGTTCGTCGCCCTGGCTCAACAAGGCTTCTTCAATACGCTGCTGATTGACATAGGTTCCGTTCAGCGAGCCTGCGTCGCGAGACACGTACCCCGCCGCTGTGCGCTCTACTTCGGCGTGGCGCCGAGAGACCGTGATGTCGTCGAGCATGATTTCGCTATCGGGGTGCCGGCCGAGATGGGTGACCGCAGCGCGAAGCGCAAAGCGCTCGCCCGCCTGTGCACCGCTGCGCACAATGAGCACGCCGCAATCTTCGGGGACCGTGCTGAGATCTACGTGCACGTCGTCGGCTGTGCCCGGGGCGTCGAGCAATGGATCGACATTGGGCAGCGTGATGGTGTGATCAGCGGCGAGATCGAGCGCGGAGCCACATGCCGAGCAGAAGTTTGACTCGGTGCGATTTCGATGTCCGCAATCGTTACAGAACACGTAGGCCACGGCGCAGACCTTAGCTTTCTGTGAGCGCACGATAAGAAACGGCGTCGATCAATTGTGCCGTCTGGCTGGGGTCGGACATTTCGATCACACAAATCCAGCCGCCGCCGTAGGGATCGTTGTTCACTGCGGCGGGATCAGAACCCAACGCAACGTTGACCTCGACTACAACGCCCGAGACCGGGGCATAAATATCGGACACCGACTTGGTGCTCTCGACCTCGCTGAAACTTTGCCCGTTTGCGACGGTGACCCCAATGTCTGGCACCTGCACGTAGACAACGTCTCCTAACGCGTCTTGCGCAAAGTCGGTGATTCCCATGCGAGCTCGGTTGCCCGAGATCTGGATCCACTCATGGTCACTTGAGTACAGCAGCTCGTCAGGCACGTTCATTAGCCCACACGGTACTCAACTTGAGACCCCCCTGTGAACAAACCCAAGACTGACCCTCTGGCTGAGGCTGAGATTGTTCAAACTGCCGGTTCAGCGCAGCAATTGGCGAATGCGCCGGGCGTACTCTTGGCCGAGTCGGCGCGAATCGGCATCGGTGTTCCCTTCGGCCCACACATGGGTGACGGGCTCCTCGGGATCGGGCAACGCCAAGACCCATCCGTCGTCGTGCATCACCTTGACACCGTCGACCAGCACCACATCGCGTCCGGCCATCTCGACCAAGCTGCGCATGACCAAACCCTTTTGCTCCCAGGGAGTCACCACCGTTTCGTGCACCACATGTGACTTGGGTAGACCCGCGACAACGTCGGCCAAGGTTCGTTCGGTTCGAGCCAACAGATCGAGAATCTTCAGCAATGCACCGGCGGCATCGAACGCTGGCAGGAAGCCCGGCAAGATGTATCCGCCAGCACCATCGGAAGCGAAGCCAACTGCTGGCTCCATCGCCGCCGCCATGAGCGCGGCCATCGAGATCTTTGTGGGAACAACATCGACCCCATGGGCCTCGGCCAAACGAGCCGCCTGCTGGCTGATGTTCACTGGCAACGCAATGGCGTCGCCGAGCAGGTGGTCGCAAACCAAATCGACGAACGCCAAGAGGGCTTCGTCGTGGGTCAACACGCGACCCTCGTTATCGATGAGCGTGAGCCGCTCGCCGTCGGCATCGATGATGGCGCCAAGGTGAGCACCTGAGGCACGCACCAACCCGCCAACACGCTCGCTCGCAACAGCGAGATCGAAGGCAACGCGATCGGACGTAGACACGTACGGGTTCACCGCAAGCACGTCGGCGCCGAGTTTGCCGAGCAACGTAGGCATCACCAACGAGGTGGCGCCAAAGCTGTAATCGACCACGAGCTTGAACTTGCTCTCGCGGATGGCGTCGGCTTGCACCGTGGCCTCAAGCGCAACGGTGTACTCCTCGAGTGCGCGCGGCGGAAACTGAATGTCACCAATCTCTTCGGCGAGCACGCGCCGGAAATCTTCACGCTGGAAGAGGCGCTCGATTTTGCGTTGGCCGTCTTCGCTGATGTCGGTGCCGGACGAATCGAAGAACCGCACGATGACGCGTGACGGGTCGTCTTGATGCAGTCGAACAGTGAGCCCAGCGAACGCTCGTGGCGAACGGGTGAGAAATCGCGTGACCGGCACGCTGGCAACCTCGAGGTCGAGCACATCGACGCCCGACGCATTGAGCCCGGCCATGATGGCTCGTTTGAGCATGCGCGCCGCGCGGCTGGAGTCGCGCGAGATCACGACCGTGGTGCCCTTCTTCAACGACGTGCCGTGGGCCATCGCCAGCTTGACCGCAAGCTCGGGAGTGACATCGACGTTGGCCAGACCAGTGACGCCATCTCGGCCGAACAGGCTGCGCGAACCCTTGCTCTCCCAGACGATGCTGGTATTCACCACGGCGCCATCTTCGATGGTCTTAAACGGGTACACCTTGACATCGCCGTTGAGCACAGCGCCGCTTCCAACGAACACCGAGTCGCCCAACACCACGCCTTCGTCGATGCGAACGTTTGAGCGAATGCTGCAACTGCGACCCACTACTGCCCCGCGTAGACGAACTCCGGAGCCCACGTAGACATTGTCGTGCAGCACTGAGCGTTCGATGTGCACGTCGGTGAGCAGTCGCACGTTTGAGCCAAGCACGGTGTACTCGCCGAGCCAACATCCGGCTTCGACCTTGCATCCCGGCCCGATAACGGCTGGGCCCGTGACGGTGGCCGACGGCGAAATTTCGGCACCCTCGCCGAGCCACACACCATCGCTGATGCGGAATCCGGGGATCTCGAGTTGCACCTTTTGGTCGAGCACATCTTTGTGCGCGTTGAGATAGGCATCGAGGGTGCCGACGTCTTCCCAAAAGCCCTCGGCTACGGCGCCATACAACGGCAACCCTTCGGCGAGCAATTGAGGAAAGACCTCGCCGCTGAAGTCGACCGAGCGACCCTCGGGGATGTAATCGAAGATCGATGGCTCGAGCACGTAGATGCCGGTGTTGATGGTGTCGCTGAACACTTGGCCCCATGTGGGCTTCTCGAGGAACCGTTCGATGGTGCCGTCTTCGCGGGTGATAACGATGCCGAAGTCGAGTGGGTTCTCAACCGGCGTGAGACCGATGGTGGCAATCGCTTTGTGCTCGTCGTGAAAAGCCACCAACGCGCCAAGATCCATGTCGGTCATGACGTCGCCCGAGATCACCAAGAACCGCTCGTTCAACAGATGCCTTGCGTTGCCGACGCTGCCAGCAGTACCTAATGGCACGGCCTCGTGTGCGTAGTGCATCGTGACGCCGAACTCACTGCCGTCGCCGAAGTAGGTCTTGATCGCGTTGGCCAAGAACGCAACGGTGACGACAATCTCGTCGAAGCCGTGTTTGCGCAACAGGTTGATGACGTGCTCCATCATCGGCACATTGGCAATGGGCAGCATGGGCTTCGGAGCGTTTGAGGTGAGCGGACGAAGTCGGGTGCCTTCGCCGCCCGCCATGATGACGGCTTTCATGATTCCTTCGTATTCATTGGGCGAGATCCTTGTGTGCTCGATCGGCCCGGCCGTCGCGCAGGTTGGCGCGAATGACTGGGATGTATGCAAATGCAGTCCAGTAACTGATAATCAGGCCAGGTATGGCGCAGAGCCAACCGGTGATCTGAAACGGCAGCTTGTAACGAAAGTCGGATTGCCCTAAGAGCAGGCCCGGCAGCGCCAGCATCAGCAAGAAGGTGGCCATCTTGCCCCACCACGTGACATCGAATCTCTTCATTCCAAAGGCTGTGGCCAATGCCACGATGCCACCAAAGAGCGTTTCACGAATGAGCACCAGCCAGAAGAACCACAGCGGGCTCACGCCGTACACAATGATGCCCACGAGTCCGACGATGAACATCAAGCGATCGGCGGTCGGATCAAGCACCTTGCCCAGATTGCTCACTTGGTTGAAGCGTCGAGCAATGTAACCGTCGATCCAATCGGTGCCGCCGAGTCCGCCCATGAGCCACGCAGCGCCCGCAAGGTTGTCGCGGCCGAACAAGAGGTACAAGAACAGCGGGATGCACAGCAACCGAACAACAGACATTGCGTTGGGGATCGTGACAATGCGATCGGTGTCGGCTTCGAGTTGCGGGTCTGACGGCCGATTGATCAGGTGAGCAGATTTGCGGTTTGGGCGAGACGAGTCCGACGACACTGACGAAGCGTACAACGACCTACAGTCGCTGCATG
>SESD01001029.1_pt1 | contig 16043 bp, 11 predicted proteins | sample 3171411 | NCBI WGS metagenome assembly SESD01 (sample SAMN06051880, study PRJNA518727) | freshwater metagenome | biome: subpolar coniferous forest; feature: holomictic lake; material: water; isolation source: holomictic Lake 442, 16.5 m depth | place: Canada: near Kenora, Ontario | collected...
GTCGGGAAATAAGCCCGGCCCCGCGCTCTGCGCCGCCCGGGGCGGCTAAGGATCAGCGTCTGGTCGGCCACCCTCGCCGCATCACGCGCAGCAACTCCCCGCTGGTGATCACCCGCTGGCTTTGAATCGTCCTGCGGGACTGCAGCATGCCGCTCAGGCCTCTGAGCGCATCCGCCTTTGCCTTGAGGATTGTCAGGCCCTGTCCGCGCAGCGCATAGCGGACAATCATGGCCAGGTTCATCAGAATATGCAGCGGCAGATAACGCCAGAGCAGATTGGCGGGCATGTTCTTGACGAAGGTCCAGACCAGATTCCGCTGGCCGTGGTAAAGGCTGAATGCACTCCGGTGGCCGGAAGTTACGGACCCTGCATGATGGACCACGGCATCCGGAACGTAGAGTGCACGATGGCCGGCCAGCCGCAAACGGAAGCCGAGATCCACATCTTCGAAATAGCAGAAGTAGCGCTCGTCAAATCCGCCCGCCTGCATGAAAGCGGCTCGCTTGTAGAGTCCGGCGGCCGCGCAAGGCGAAAAGATCTCGACGGGATCTGCGTTGGCGTGACTCCGGGCGTCGGCTTGTCCGTAGCCCAGCCGCCAGGCAAGACCGCTGACATGATAGGCATCACCGACACCATCCAGCCGGTCCGGTGTGGCGGCCATCAATTGGCGTGAGCCGAAGAAGCTGAAACCGGGATTGCACGCGGCCGCCGCCATCAACCGTTCCAGCCACTCCGGTTCCGGAATCGCATCCGGGTTGAGCAGGGCGATCCACTCGCAGTCCGCCCGTCTTGCCGCCAGGTTGTTGGCAGCGGCGAACCCCAGGTTGTGCGACTGAGGCAGGACGGTGACGCCGGAGAGGTATTCCCGCGCCAGATCCATGGAGTCATCGCTGCTGGCATTGTCCACCAGCACCACCGAGAAATCACGCAACGTCTGCCGTGACAGGCCTGCCAACACCCGGCGCAGCCAGTCGCCGGCGTTCCAGTTGACGATGATGACGGCAACGGTTGCTCTGTCGGCTGTCACCGCACTGTTTCCCGGGAAGGGTCGAGCGGTGTGCCGGTGTCCGCGCTGACGCCGCCGGCGAATTGGTCGTAGCTGGCCGTGCACGGATCGATAGACCCCATCAATCGCCGCCCGCGGGGCCCTTGGACGCAATCTCGGAAAGTTTGGCCGCATCCACCAGAAGATCTTCCCCTTCCCGCGTCAGCACCCCCTTGGTCAGCAGCACCTGAAAAGACCGGGTGACCGTTTCCCGCGTCAGGTTGACCATGATCGCGATCTCCTGTTGTGTGGGCGCCTTGGCGATACGCGAGTTCTGGCTCTGCATCAGCGATTCCAGTTGAGCGCAGACGCGTTGCAGCGGATTGGTGAGGCCGAGAATCTGGCGCTGGATCACTTGGGCGCGCACGCGCTGCGCCAGTCGCCGGCAGACGGCCTCGGCCATCGGCGGCGCGGAAAAGAGCAAGGGCCGGATGGCCGAATTCGGCAGGAACAGCACCTGTGATGCGCTGCTGGCAATAATATGTTCCGGTTGGGGCTGGCCGTCGATCAGGGCAAGCTCGGCAAAATAATCCCCGGGATCGATGAAATAAAGCCCGACTTCGCGGCCATCGAGCGTGAAATCAATGCCTTGCAAGCGGCCCTCGACCAGGAGGCCGAGACTTTTTGCAATGCCGCCTTTCTGCAGCACCATCTCGCGTTTGGCAAAGTTTTGCGTACTCGCCAGACCGGTGAGGCGATCGAGAATCTCCGTCGGGAGAGCCTTGAGAAGGGGAAACTGCTGTAGCAGTAAGATGTGTACGGCCATACGTTACGTTAAATATGGCGCCTATCTGCGGTCACCCTTGGGGGAATTGTGATCCTGCGCACAGCGCGGTAGGCCATTTGAGCATATCCTCGTGATGTTACAAAACTGGAAGAAGGCAATGCTAGGCGGGCTATTCTGCGGGATGTTGCTCCGGATTCGGCTAATCGGTGTTCTGCTGCTCTGCGCTCTGGCACCCCTCGCGCAGGCAGCGGTCGGCGTTGCCGCGGTCGGTCAGGTGACGCTCAGCATCGGTAGCAGCCAGATTCTGCGTGATGGCAAGAGCGAGCCTATCGTCAAAGGCGTCGCGGTGTCGGCCGGGGACGTCATCCGGACGGCGACCAGCGGCCATGTGCATATCCGCTTTATCGACGGTGCGCGCGTAAGCGTTCGGCCGGATTCGGTTTTGCACGTGGTGGAATACCAATACGACGCGGCCAACCCCGCCGCATCCCTGGTCAAGTTCTACCTTGAAACCGGCACCGTGCGCGAGATATCCGGTCTTGCGGCGGAATCGGCCCGCGACCGGTTTCGTTTGAATACGCCGTTGGTCGCCATCGGCGTCAAGGGCACCGACTTCCTCACTCAGGTCACTCCGCAAAGTACCGTCGTTCTCGTCAGTCATGGAGCGATCACGCTGTCGCCTTTCGATGCCGCGTGCCAGGCAAGCGGCGCCGGCCCGTGCAGCACCACCCGCACGCGCGATCTGTCCGCCAGCATGAGCGGCATGGCCCTGATCTATCACCGGGCAGCGTCCGAGCCGGTATTGCAGCCCGTCAATTCGCTCAAGGGGTCTGACAAGATCACCCCCATCCTGATCCGCGAGCGTTTAGGCGCCGATGGTGCGGCGACCACGGTGGCCGACAGCAGAAACCCCGGCGCGGTCACCGACGTGCTATCGACGCAAAACTCCCTCATATGGGGTCGTTGGCCTGCCAATTCCGTGCCCGGCGACAACATCACGATCCCCTTCTTCGATGCCCTCAGCGGCAACCGGTTGCTGATCGGTGACGGCTACTATTTCCTTTTCCGCAGTCCCGATGTGCCCAACCTGTTGCCGGGTGCAAGCGGAGCAGTGGGCTTCCAGCTGCAAGGCGGGACAGCAAGCTACCTGGCGTCCTCAGGCGAGACGTCTGCCGCAAGTCTGAACGGCGGTTCCCTGACGATCGATTTCGGCCACAACACCTACGCCACCACGCTGAGTCTTTCCGCGCCTGCCGTGGGGGCCCAGGGGCTGGTCTCATCGGGCACGATCGACCCGAGAACCGGGATTTTCGCCAGCACCGCCAATGCGCAGACGGGCGGTGCAGTTTCGCTTGATCTGCGTCAGGCGGGATACTTCTTCAACCAACCGGTGGGCACGGGCGCCCTGGTCGGCGCCACCCTCTGGGGTCGATGAAGCGACAGAGGCCCCGCATGACCGACTCCCTCCTTCGCGCTCCCGCCATCGCCGACCGCCTGCTGCAAAGGCCGCTGCTGGCGCGCCTCGCCGCAATCGGCGCAGCCGTCCTGCTGACGTTGGCGAGTGCGGCCCTGTGGGGTCCGCAACTGGTGCAATGGGACGAGCGCTCTGCCGGCCTGTCCTGGCAGCTTGCAGATCAGAAAGTGCAAGAGCGCCGTGTGGTCGTGGTGGATATCGACGAAAAAAGCATCCAGGCTCTTGGCACATGGCCGTGGCCGCGCGCGCGGCAGGCCGAACTGCTTGAAAGTCTGGACCGGGCCGGTGCCGGTCTTAAAGTGCTCGACATTCTGTTCGAAGGCTCCGGTCCCGATGATGCGCGTCTGGCGCGTGCCCTGGCGAGTCCGGTACCAACCGTTCTGGCCGAACTGTTCTCCCTTGCACCCAAGCCGCAGGTGCACAGCGGCCAGCTGGGTGGCGCCCTGGCCCTTGCGACCTGTCCTCAGGCCTCCGCAACGGCCTACGGCTTCATGGCGTCCGAACCGGCGCTGGCCTCGACAAGCCGCTATGCCGGCCACATAACCCCGATCGTCGACCCCGACGGAGCCATCCGGAGAGTGCCCGCCCTGGTCTGCTACGACGGCAAGACATACGCCGCCCTGCCCGTCGCCGGACTGATGGCGGCTACCAGTACAACGCCCGTTCTGACGCGCGGGGCCTCGGTTTTGGCACCGCCGTGGTGGCTTGAGCTCGGCGACCTGCGCCTGCCGCTCGATGAAGCCGGGAATCTGCGCGTTTCCTACCAGACGCCGCGCGCCGGATTCGTCTCCATTTCCGCGGTTGATCTGTTGCAGGGCCGGGTCCCGGCCGAGTTCCTGCGCGGGGCCTGGGTATTGGTCGGCGCCACCGCCTTTGGCGCCCGCGATGTCGTTCCCACGCCGCAGGGCGGTGCCGTTGGCGGCGTTGAAGTCCATGCCCAGGCGCTCGCCGCCATGCTCGACGAACGCACGCCGTATGCCCCGCGCGGCGCCCCCCTGTGGCCGTGGCTGGCGGGCGCGTGCAGCGCGCTGCTGCTGCTGGTCACGCTGCGTCGGGTTTCCTACGGCGTCGGCTTCGTCCTGCCCGCGGTGGCGGCCGCCAACACGCTGGCGCTGTTCGGCCTGCATACCTTTTTCCTGCTCGACAGGCATCTCTGGCTGGGCTGGACCATCCCCGGCCTATTCACCCTGCTGGCGGCCACCGTGCTCATCGCCGGCGAGTTTGCGCGTGTCCGCTACGAGCGCGCGCGGCTCTATCGCAACCTCGCCAGCTACCTGCCGGAACCCGTCGCGCGCGAAGTCGCCAAACAGGAACCGACGGCGCAAGTGCGTGCGACCCGCCACGACGCCACCGTCATGTATGCCGACTTGCGCAACTTTTCGTCCTACTGCGAAGGCCGGCCGCCGGAAGAAACGGCCATGGTGCTGCACATGTTCTTCACCACGGCGAGCCGGATTATCGAACAGCATGGGGGCGTCGTCGAACAAATGGTCGGCGACGGTCTCCTCGCCGTCTGGAACGGCTCATCGCCCTGCGCCGCCCATGCCGAACGCGCCCTCGACGCCGCACAGGCCATGTGGCAGGACTGCACCCCGCAGTTTCCCCGCATCGTCTCGCAAAAGATTCCGCCACTCGATCTGGGTATCGGCGTCGAGACCGGCACCGTTCTTGTCGGCTCCTTTGGTCCGGTTTCGCGCCGTGTCCATACCGTCCTCGGCGAAACAGTCAGCGTCGCCACCCGTTTGCAGTCACTCACCGGCGACCTTGCCTGCCCGATCCTGGTCGGCGCCTCGGCCGTCGCGGCCCAGTCCAACCCCCTGCGTGTGCGCAAGCTCGGAGATTTCCTGCTGCAAGGCCTCATGGCACCGCGCACGGTTTATGAACTCCCCGTCACATACACCACAGGGAGACTGCATCTGGCCTTTGATGCGGATGCCGAAAAACGCGCGGTTGGCTGAGTGATTTTGCCAAGTCACGCGTTATTGCGGCGAGTGTTTCTGCCGCTGGTCAGCTTGGTTTGCTTATCGATGGGTCAGGCGCATGCCGGCACACCGGATGAGTCCTGTCCTGACCATTTCCCTGCACGGCCACCCGCATCCGCCGGCGAACTCGCGGCCGAAGCCGGTCGCCTGACCGGCCTGGAGGATGCATGCAGCCGCCGGGGCGACTATTTCGCCTATCAAGGCGTGGTGCTGCTCATGCTGCGGCAAACGCAGCCGGCAGCCAACGCCCTGGAAAAGGCGCTCATGCTGGATCCCGATCTCGTCGGGGCGCAACTCGACTATGCGCAGGCCCTCGCCGAACTTGGCGAACTGGATACTGCACGCCGTCTTGCCCGGGACGTATCGCGGCGTCCCGATACCCCGCCGGCATTGAAGAACTGGCTGTCCGATCGCTTGAGCGAACTCGGGCAGACGGCATGGGATGTGCGATGGTCGGCACAGTGGCTGACCGGCAAAGAAACAAATCTCAACAGCGCCCCCTCCATCCAGAGTCTGACCCTGACCCTGCCGGGTGGCGACGTCACGGTAGCGCTGGCCGCCAATGAACGCCGTATTCCCGGCAGCGCCTGGCGCGTCGATGTGGCCGGCTTTGCGTCCCACGCGCTGGGCGACGGCCAGTTTCTGGTGAACGGTGAAATCTCGACCCGCCGCAGTCCCGCCAACGACGAAACCAATCAACGCATCCTGGGCGCCAGCGCCACCTATCTACATCCCCTGCTGGGTGGACAACTCGGCATTCGCCTCAATGGCGCCCGCCTCGCGGTGGGCAGGCAGGACGCCTACGCCAGCAACGGCTGGGGCCTGCTGGTTTTGCTGCCGGAAAACATGTCCCCGTTCGGTTGCCGTACCGGCCTGAGCCGCGACCACGAGAACCGGGATTTCCCCGTGTCGCCCATTCTGGCGGGCGTCTACACCGGCAATCAGATATGGAGCAACTGCGTCACCGGCGACTGGCAGTTCAACGTGGGGCTGCAGTCAGGTCATGACCGCGCCATCAGTGCTGACCGGCTGGGAGGCGACCAGCGTCGCTATGACCTTGTACTCGGAGCCGGTCACCCCCTGGGGCCGGGTGTCCTGTCGGTGTCGGGGCAGCGCGGACGGCTTCTTGACCGGGACGCCTACAGCGACCTCCTGGGCGGGCAGCCACGGGTGGTCGACCGCCTTGGCGGCCGCATCTCCTATGAATATCCGCTGATGAAACAGCTGTCCATCATCGGGTATTACGAAAGCACGTCGCAAAACTCCAATATCGGCCTGTTTGACATCAAGAACAAAGCGCTCTATTTCGGCGTCAAATATCGCGGGCAGTGATTGCCGGGTGCGCTGCCCCCGGCGCCTGCCCGTCGTGCCCGCCACCACGCCACACCACGGCGGTGCGGGCGATGGCTCTCGGGATAGAATTGCCGCCTGATGATTCACAATCCCGCACCGGCGCAGCTATTCCGGTGCTCCTGAGCAGATCCGGACGAAAAACATGCGTTTTCTTTGGGAACCCTTGGCCCTGCTGACCCGCCAATGGGTTTTGTTGCGCCGCCTGACGCGGCGCGAGTTCGAGGCAAGATACCGCGGTTCGATGCTCGGGCTGGCCTGGGCGGTGATTACGCCCGTGGCCATGATGATGGTATATACCTTCGTCTTCCATGCCATCCTCGCCGCCCGCTGGCCCGGCCATGACGCCAATGATCCGGCCGCCTATGCGCTGAACCTGCTCGCCGGGCTTCTCGCCTTCAACGTCCTCGCCGAATGCCTGAACCGGGCGCCGCGTCTGATCCTGGAAAATCCGAGCTATGTCAAGAAGCTGGTCTTCCCGGTGGAAATCCTTCCGGTCGTGGCGCTCATGGGGGCGGTGGTCTCCGCCCTGATCGGCGGCATGGTGTTGCTGCTGTTCCTGTGGATATTCAAAGGACCGCCGCCTCTGGCCATTTTCATGTTGCCGCTGCTCGCCCTGCCGCTGTTGTCGCTGACCCTGGCGGCGAGCTACCTGCTCGCCGGGCTGGGTGTCTTTCTGCGCGACATCGGCCAACTGACCGGGCCGCTGGTGATGACCTTGATGTTCCTGTCGCCGGTCTTCTATCCGGTCGAAATCGTGCCGCAGCCCTGGCGCGACTGGATGGTGTTAAATCCCCTGGCGGCGACCATCGGCTGGGTGCGCGGCGCCATATTTTCCGGTAGTCTGCCCTCGCCCGCAGACTATCTCGGCCAGCTGGCGGCGGGATTTCTGCTGCTGGTGCTGGGTTACCGCATCTTCATGACGCTGCGGCCGGGGTTTGCCGATGTCATCTGAGGCAGTCGCCGCGGTCGCCGCCCCGTCTGCGGCGCATGCCCTGTCCTGCGCCGGCCTGGGCAAGGCCTATGCGATCTACGCACGGCCGCAGGACAGGCTGAAGGAGTGGCTGCATCCGGGCGGCGGGCATCGCGGCGAGCTGTTCTGGGCGCTGCGCGACATATCTCTGATGATCCGGCCGGGGCAGACGGTCGGCATCGTCGGCCGCAACGGCTCGGGCAAGTCCACCTTCCTGCAACTGGCGACGGGCGTCCTCAGGCCCAGCGAAGGCGTGCTGCACACGCAGGGGCGGGTCGCCGCCCTGCTCGAACTGGGCACCGGCTTCAACCCGGAATTTACCGGACGCGAAAACATCCGTCTCGGCGCCGCGCTGCAAGGACTTGATCCGGACACCATCGAAGCGCGCATTCCCGACATTGCCCGCTTTGCCGACATCGGTCACTTCTTCGATCATCCGGTCAAGCTGTATTCCTCCGGCATGTATGCGCGCCTGGCGTTCGCCCTGGTGGCGCACGTCGATGCCGACATCCTGATCGTCGACGAAGCCCTGGCGGTGGGCGATGCCGCGTTCTCGCAAAAGTGCATGCGCTTCATGCGCAGCTTTCGCGAGCGGGGCACGCTGTGCTTCGTCTCGCACGACACGGCGGCGGTGATCAACCTGTGCGACTCGGCGGTCTGGCTCGACCACGGCAAACTGCTGGCCTTCGACGACGCCCGCGCCGTCTGCAGGGAATACAACGTGGCGACCCTGGGCGAGTCGCGCCGGCAGGGCGCTCATCAATCGGGCGGACGCTCTCTGGCGCCGCCGGCAACCACCGAAACCTCCGACCCCTTGCTGTCGAACCCCGTCGTGGCCTTGCCCGGCTGCCGGCTGGAACACGCCGCTCTTGTCGACGAAGGCGGTGCCCCGGTCGGCGCGCTGCGTGGCGGAGAACGGCTTTGCCTGCGGCTGCAGGGACAGGCGGACCCGGGCGCATCGCTGCACGCCGGCTTCGTATTCAAGGACCGTTTCGGGCAGGCCTTGTTCGGCGCGACACTCCCCGTGTCACCCGCCGCCGGCGAGGTCGGGGCCGGCCATTTCGAGGCAAGTTTCGTGTTTGACCTGCCCGCGCTGCGCGCCGGCGATTTCGCTTTTGCGGCCGTGCTGCTGACGCCGGATGGCGACGCCCCGATTATTCGTGCCCGTCACGACGAAGCGGCCCTCGTCCGTGTTGATCCGCCGCAGGTTACTCACGGACTGCTGCCGATCCCCGTCGAGGTCGATTATCACATTGTCTTTCATGCCCAAACATCCGGAAGAACGCTCCATGCATAAGATCTCTCCTGCTACCTTGCTGCGTCTCGGCACTCCCTTGGTCTATACCGAACCGGCGCTGGCCGGTCCCGATACCGCGTGGAGCTGCCATATCCCCTTCGCTTTCTGGCTGGTGGAGGCCTTGCGCCCGGCCACCCTGGTCGAACTGGGGGTGCATAGCGGGGTTTCCTACTGCACTTTTTGCCAGGCCGTGTCGCAGCTGCGCCTGCCGACGGCCACCTACGGCGTCGATACCTGGCAAGGCGACGCCCATGCCGGCGCCTACGGCGACAAAGTGTTCGACGCCTTGCGTGCCCATCACGACCCCCTGTACAGCAGCTTTTCCCATCTGGTGCGTGCCACCTTCGACCAGGCACGGGCGACGTTCCCGCCGGGCGCCATCGATCTGCTGCACATCGATGGCCTGCATACCTACGAGGCCGTGCGCCACGATTTTGAAACCTGGCTGCCCTTGATGTCGCAACGCGGCGTCATACTGTTTCACGACATCACGGTGCGCGAGCGCGACTTCGGCGTCTGGCGCCTGTGGCAGGAGTTGAGCGCACGCTACCCGTCGTTCGCCTTCCCCTTCGGCCATGGACTGGGCATCATCGGCGTCGGCGCCGACCTGCCCGAACCCCTGCGCTGGCTGCTGTCGCGTGAAGGCCGTGACGATGGCGACGCGTCCGTGGCACAGTTTTTCGCGCCGCTGGGAGAACGACTCGAGGCGCGCTCGGGCATGGCACGCGCCATGCGCGAAAACCTGCAGGCACAGGAGAGCCACCGCGCCGAAATTGCCCGGATCGTGGCCGGGACGGCCTCTGCCGCAACAGCGGCGGCAGAACAGGCTGCCGCAACAGCGGCGGCGGAAAAGGCGGCGGCATCCGCCGCCATAGATGCCGCAACAGCCAGGGCGTCCGCCGCAATTGATGCCGCGACTGCCAAGGCGTCTGCTGCGACCGTTGCGGCGTCTGCCGCCACGGCCGAGTCGGACAGCCTGCGCCAGACGCTCGATGCGCACCGCATCGAACTGGCGGCGCTCAGGGCCTCCACATCGTGGCGGATCACCGCCCCCCTGCGCTTTGCCATGCAGAAAATGCGGGGCCTTGCCCGGGCGCTGCGTCGCCGCGCCCGTGCTTTGCCGCTGGCGGCTGCGGCGGCGGCGGCCAGCGCCGCACCGGCAGCGGCCGGCGCGGTAGCCATCAAGTCGCACTACGCGTTGCGCACGGCGTGGTATGACGAAAAAGAGCCCGAGGTATCGCTGATCGTCCTCAACTACAACAAGCCGGCGCTGACGCTGGCCTGCCTCGATTCACTGTGGGAACACACCCGCGACTACCGTTACGAGATCGTGCTGGTCGACAACGGCAGCACCGCCGACAACTTCCTGCAACTGGCGCCCTCCGGTGCCGGCGCGCGCATGGTGCGCCTGGCGGTTAACCGCTATTTCGGCGAGGGCAACAATATCGGCTTCGAGGCCTCCCGTGGCCGCTACGTGGTGTTTCTCAACAACGACGTCACCGTGACCTCAGGCTGGCTGGCGCCGCTGATCGATCGCCTGGCGAACGACCCCGGGATCGGCGGCACCGGTCCCAAGATGATTTATCCCGATGGCCGGCTGCAGGAAGCCGGGGCCGAAATCCGCCTCGACGGCAGCAGCGACCAGTTCGGCAAGGGCGGCGACCCCGCCGATCCCGCCTACGGCACCGAGCGGGATGTCATGTACGTTTCAGCGGCGGCATTGGCGATGCGCCGCGACACCTTCGAGCAGGCGCTCGGCTTCGACCTGTGTTACGAGCCGGCTTACTACGAAGACGCCGACCTGTGCATGAAGATCCACCAGCTGGGATTGCGCGTGGTGTATTGCCCGGATTCCTCCATCGTCCATCACGAAAGTGCGACATCCCGCGATTTCTTCCGTCAGCTCAAGATCAATAGCGCCGTCCCTCTCAACAAGGAACGCTTCCTGTCGCGCTGGAAGCCGGTCCTGGCGGCAGAAGCCGCCGGCGTGCCGGGGCTGATCCCGCCGCCGGCGCTGCCGCTGCTGCGCCGCGAGGCGTTGCCGACGGTCCTGCTCTACACCCCGTACAACCTCGTGCCGGGCGGCGGCGAGCGCTATTTGCTGACCATCGCGGCCGGCCTTGCCGCGGTCGCCAATGTCACGCTGGCGACCCTGCATCCCTTTTCGCGGCTCAGGCTGCGCACCATGGCGCGCGAACTGTCGCTCGACCTCGACCGGGTTGCCATTGCCACCCTCGACCAGGCACTGAAAGCGTCGACCTACGATTGGTCGGTGGTCATGGGCAACGAGGTTTTTCCCGTCATAGCGGGCAAGGCGCGGCGCAACATCTATATCTGCCAGTTCCCCTTTCCGACGCCGGAACAACTGATGGTCGACTGCTGGAGCAACGCCGACGACTACGAGCGGGTGGTGGTCTACAGCCCGTTTGTGCTGCGCCATTATGCCAGCCGGTTTCTGGCAATGGGCCGGCCGCAACCCGTGATCACGGTAGTCAGTCCGCCCGCGGTATTGGCCGAAACCGCCTCGGTGGCCGGGAAAAAGCCCATGGTGCTGGGCGTTGGACGGTTTTTCATCGGCGGCCACGCCAAGCGCCAGGATGTCATGATCGACGCTTTCCGCAAGCTGGTGGCATTGCAGCCTGACGCCGAGCTGCACTTGGCCGGATCGCTGACCGCCGACGGCGAGTTCCGCACCTATTACGCCGAGCTGCAGCAAAAAGCCGAGGGCTTGCCGGTTTTCTTCCATCCCAACGTGTCACCCGAACATCTGGCCCGCCTCTATGCCGATGCATCGCTCTACTGGCACTTGAGCGGATATGGCGTCGATGAGGCGAAAGACCCGTATCGCTGCGAACACTTCGGCATCACCGTGGTCGAGGCCATGTCGGCCGGCTGCATCCCCGTGGTGATCAACCGTGGCGGGCCGCCGGCTACCGTGCAGAGCGGCGTTACCGGCTACGTGTTCGAAACGCTCGATGAACTGGTGCAAATCAGCAACCGGATCCTTTCACTGCCGCACGATGACACGGACATCATCGCCATGCGCGAGGCGGCAATCGCCGCCAGCGGCCGCTACAGTCCGGCGCACTTGATCGCCGAATTTCGCGGGCTGCTCGAACTCCCCTCCGGGAGTGGCCGGGGATAATGGCGCCGGATATGGCGGCCGACCGTGCCGGTGCCGGGCCTGCCGCCCCGTCTGCGGCGCATGCGCTGTCCTGCGCCGACCTGGGCAAGGCCTATGCGATCTACGCACGGCCGCAGGACAGGCTGAAGGAGTGGCTGCATCCGGGCGGCGGGCATCGCGGCGAGCTGTTCTGGGCGCTGCGCGACATATCTCTGATGATCCGGCCGGGGCAGACGGTCGGCATCGTCGGCCGCAACGGCTCGGGCAAGTCCACCTTCCTGCAACTGGCGACGGGCGTCCTCAGGCCCAGCGAAGGCGTGCTGCACACGCAGGGGCGGGTCGCCGCCCTGCTCGAACTGGGCACCGGCTTCAACCCGGAATTTACCGGACGCGAAAACATCCGTCTCGGCGCCGCGCTGCAAGGACTTGATCCGGACACCATCGAAGCGCGCATTCCCGACATTGCCCGCTTTGCCGACATCGGTCACTTCTTCGATCATCCGGTCAAGCTGTATTCCTCCGGCATGTATGCGCGCCTGGCGTTCGCCCTGGTGGCGCACGTCGATGCCGACATCCTGATCGTCGACGAAGCCCTGGCGGTGGGCGATGCCGCGTTCTCGCAAAAGTGCATGCGCTTCATGCGCAGCTTTCGCGAGCGGGGCACGCTGTGCTTCGTCTCGCACGACACGGCGGCGGTGATCAACCTGTGCGACTCGGCGGTCTGGCTCGACCACGGCAAACTGCTGGCCTTCGACGACTCCCGTACCGTCTGCAGGGAATACCAGGAGTTGATCAATGCCGAGCGGCGCGGCGGCTACACCGCGGCGGCGGCGGCGCGCAGCAGCCCGGATACCGCGGCGCCTTCGCCGTTTGCCGGACAGGCGCAGGCGCTGGCCGAAGCCGGCGAATTTGATCCGCAGGGGCCATGGCACGGCTTCCTCGGCGCCACGATCGCCGCCGCCGATCTTTCGCTCGCCGCCGATCCGGCCTGCCGCGCTTTTCGCAGCGGCGACCGGCTGCGCCTGCGGGTCACGGCGCGCTGCGAGCAGGACATGGCCAGCCCGGTGATCGGTTTTTCCTGGAAGGATGCGCGCGGCCAGGAGGTGTTCGGCAGCAATACCCTGGCCGCCATGAGCGACGACGAAACGCTGCTGGCCGGCGACAGTTTCGTCGCCGAATTTCACTTTATCCTGCCGGCATTGTCGTCCGGGCTCTACTACATCACGCTGGCCATCGCCGAGGGCGACCAGTTCAATCACGTGCATCATCACTGGATCGACGAGGCCTTTGCCATCCGCGTCAGCGCCGCGCCGCGCGTCATCGGCATCATGGATGTCCCGTGCGGGAAATCGAACAGGATTTGCGCACGCTGAAAAGATGGCGATACGGAATTCGTGAATGTGAAAAACGGCATAAACAATTGACAGCGTGACAATGTGTGCGCCGGATTATTCCGCAACTAATGATTGACACCAATTCGCAGACTGGAGCTTGTGATGGGTAAATTATCTGCCATCGATCGAAGCATCTTGAAGCGCATGGCGAGTAAACATATTTGGTGGAAATCACCGGATGATGCTGCGGATATGCCCAATCGCGTTATCGCACAAGTAATGGATATCGGTGACTACGCAGACGTCCGGTATCTTGCCGACAAGCCGGTCGCCGCTGTAAGAGACTTGCCACGCGTTCCTGTTATTTCCAGAACGCTTGTCAATCAGGATATTTCTGTTTGTGAAAAGTGCAACGCGGTGCCGTGTATTTGTGGCGACGATTCCCGATAGCTGAAACGATGAGAGCGCGCCTGCGGCAAATGTTCAACGGGCTTGGTGTGCGTCTGCGCCATGCCGCGCTGCTGGCGCTGCTGGCAATGCTGGCGATGGCCACCGTTGCGCCGCCGGCCTGGGCGGCCAATGACGTTCCGGTTTTCGTGCACTTCTTCGACTGGTTCCAGGAGAAGACCTGGCTCGAGGATCAGTTCGCCGACAGGCTCGACTGGGCCGCAATCGGCGTGACGGGCAGCGACCGTTCCTCGGAGGAGTTCTACCTCAAGCAGTTCAACTATATTCGGTCGCTCGGCATCGACGCGCTGGCATGGGAGTATCACCCGCGCCGGGGCACGGTCGCCACCTATCCCACCGCCGCCGCGCTGCGTGCCTTGAAGAAAAGCGGCCTGAAAATCGCCCCCTTTTACGATCTGGAAATCGCCTTCAAGTTGCAGTCGAACAGCGAGATGATCGGCACCCTGTCGAACACCGACGCCATCAAGGCGAATCCCGCGACGGTGGCCTTCATGACCCGGCAACTCGGGGAGTTTTTTGCCCATGTCCCGCACGATCTGCTGGCGGTAGACAAGAAGGGCCGGCAGGTCAACTTCGTCTTCGGCTACGGCTTCGATGACCGCGACCCCAACCCGGCGGCCTGGGCCGCATTTGCCGATCGACTGGTCGCCGGCGTCGGCCGCCTCGCCCGGGGCCGGCCGGTGTTTTACTGGACGGCGAAGAACTCGATATTCGAAGAGCATTTGTTCCTGCATCACCGCGAGCATTTCGTGCCCTTCCACTTCGTCCTCGACACGCCGCAAAGCCAGTTCGGCCACGATTCGGTTACCTGGAATTTCGGCTTCGACAACCAGCTGGTCCTGAAGCGCGACGGCCTGCGCCGCGTGGTGCGCCTCGATCCCCGTTATGTACAGGAGATGGGCTGGCTGGCAAAGGCGGCCGATCCGTCGCTGGTGTTCATCTACGGCTGGAACGAGCCGTTCGAGGGCTCGCTGCTGCTGCCGACGAAAAACTGGGGCGACACCAAGGCGCGGCTGGCCCGGGAATACATTCGACGGCTCAGGCTCGGCAACGATCCGCCGCTGCCCAAAACGCTCCTGATCGTCGACGATCTCGACGCCTACTGGGGAAGCCGCAAGGACGACTGGCACCTGGCTATTCTGCGCGGCATGCTGCTGTATCCGCTGCGGCGCTTCGCGCCTCAGGCGGACGTGCGGATGGTGGCGGAAATCAGCCCGCAGCTGCTGGATGGCTATCCCTATATCATCGATGCGTCATCGGCAAAAACGCCGCAGGTGTCGGCGTGGCTGCTGGAGAAAATCGACAGCCACCGGATCATGGTGTTCGACCCGCTGGCGCGCAGCACGGGCAGCCAGCTGGCCGCGCATTTCGCCACCCTGGGCGACTCCCCCGCGCTGAACAAGCCGGTTTGGCTCGACGACGATTCCAGAGCCAGGGTTTTTGTTCGCGACGACGTGAATCTTGCGCGCCCCTGCGGCGGCTGCCGCGTCAGGCTCGGCGCCAGGATCCGCGGATTCCGGCCGTTTCCGGACAGCGTGCCGCTGGTGATCACCCGGGGCGACGACGTCTGGGTGAACGCCTACACCGATGACGAGCACCTGCTCGCGCCGGCATTCGCGGCGTTTTACGGGCGGCCGATGAACCGCAGCATTCTGTATGGCGAAGGCATGGCCAGCCAGCAGCTGGAAGTCGACCCGAAGACCGGCCAGGTCAGCTACAACCGCTTGAGCCGCCTCTCGGTCAATGGCCGGTGGGCGATCCCGGACGACATCGACTGGCGGCGCATGCCGACCAACCTGGCGCCGGAGCACTATAAATTCATCTTTGGCCTGGAGTAGGCGCGACCCTTAGCGCGCTTCAATTCGCAAGCCGGCCAATCCGATCCCCAGCTGCCGCTCGTCGGTGCTGAGCCCCAGTTCCCGGGGCGAGGCGGGCAGGGGCACCTCGATCGTCAGGGTCGATGCTCTTCGCGGGTTCTGCAATTCGATGGATATCGGGCCGGGCGTCGTCCCCAGCGTAAAGCCGGCGGCGCTGTCCCCGACGCGGGCGACAAACTCCTTTCCGGCGTTCGGACCGAAAGCGCCGGCGACGAGACGCAGGGTGAATATGTCGGGCAGCGGCTGCAAAAACTCGATGCTCACCTGCTTCCCCGAGGACCAGGCTCCCCATGGCTCGGCGGGATACAGGCCGCGTATGCCGGCCACCACGCCATGCCATGCGGATTGCCTGAAGTCCACCGTGGTCGCCGCCGCCACGCGAACGAGGGTGA
>SESD01001030.1_pt1 | contig 16042 bp, 13 predicted proteins | sample 3171411 | NCBI WGS metagenome assembly SESD01 (sample SAMN06051880, study PRJNA518727) | freshwater metagenome | biome: subpolar coniferous forest; feature: holomictic lake; material: water; isolation source: holomictic Lake 442, 16.5 m depth | place: Canada: near Kenora, Ontario | collected...
AGGCAGCAAGGCTGTATCCCATTCCGCCTATCATGGTGAACCATGCAAATTCAGGCCAGAATTTGGTTAACCACCAAGAAGCAACGTCCAAAACCAAGAAGGCGAAAGGCGTTGTTATTAACACGATCTTCCAAAGCGTATTAAATTCTGCCATTGCAAAAATTAAACCAACAAATAAGAAAATAAAGCTAATTCCAAATAGATGAATGTGTGATACTCGGGTTAATGAACTAATACTGGCACCGTGATCCACTTCTGCTAAGCTTTTTGCGGCTTCTAATTTAGTAACTTCGGGTAGGCCTGATTCTGCATCGTGACAATTTCCACAGTATTTTTGAAATAAAGGTCCTACTTTTTCCCATTCTGCTTCTTGTGCGCCATCACGCACCCACTTAATCAGGGTGATGTTAACATTTGCAGGTGCTTTGTCTTTCATTTTTCCGGTAAGAGCGGCTTCTAATTTAGAGCCAGAACGATTGCCGTAATAGCTATAAACAATATCATCCATTGATAATCCGGGCTTACCATCGGCCATCCCATGTGTAAGCATGATTTGAGCGCCTGCCATACATAAACCTAACCCGACTACCAATAAAAAACTAGTGAACAAAAATCGGTAGGTTAATGGGAGCTTTCCTAAGGTTAGCCTGTTCAATACGTCTGTCATATTTCTGTTCCTAAAGTTAAAGTTAAAAGTCGAGGTAACTGCTGAAAAGTCGCTTTAATAATAAAGCTACAGTTAACTAAGGTACTTATTCTACATAAGTACTAAGGAATTTGTGTCTAATTTCGCTGGCGTGTGCTGTTTTGGCATCAATGAATAAGTTTAGTTGATGCCAAATGCCGATTACTGAAGGGGTTGGAGGGGCATTAAGAGCTTTTTTTTCTTTTATAGTTTTCTCTTACGATTTCATAAATGTTATTAGCGTTCGGTTTAGTCCATCTAGGTAACCACATTTGAGCAAAAGAAGTTACAAACATAATCATGACTGCAATGCTATAGCCAATGCCACTGAGCATGGTAATAATTGCAAAGTCTGGCCAGTACTTGGTGATCCACCATGAGCTAACATCGATTACCAGGAAAGCAAAAGGTGACGAGATTAAAACCAGTTTCCAGAAAGGGTTAAATACTGCCATACTGAAGATCCATCCGACATACAGAAATATAAAGCTGATACCAAATAAGTGGATATGTGAAACGCGGGTTAGTGAGCTGATGCTTGCACCTTGATCAACTTCAGCCAAGCCTTTAGCGACATCATATTTAGTTAATTGGGGCAGGTCAGATTCCTCGTCATGGCATTTGTAACAATGCTTTTCAACAGCAGCACCAATTTTATTATCCCATTCCGCCTTGGGTGCACCGTCATGCGCCCATCGAATCAGCATATCATTAACTTCTTGAGGAGCTTTGCTTTTCATCTTTCCATTAAGCGCTGTTTCTAGTTTAGAGCCCGAGCGATTTCCATAAAAGCTATAAACAATATCCTTTTTCGATAGGCCGGGTTCTCCGTCAGCCATTCCATGGGTCAGCAGGATTTGAAGTCCTGACATGAGTAGGCCTATGCCTATAACGAACAAGAACCCAGAAAACAAAACCCTGTTTGTCAAAGACAGATGACCTAAAGTTAATTCATCTCTTAGATTAATCATTTTTCTACCCTTAAGGTTATGAGATTTGATCCCGTTCACTATTTAAATTTTGTAGCCTAATTACAGATACGACTCTCATCCACTTTAAGTCAATAAATCTTAGATCAAGTTAAGCATATAATAAGAAACCAAGTAAAAATATCAACTTATATTTGTAACAGAGCATAACAAATCTTGATTTTGTTACACTCTGTTACAAAAAAGAATGTAAGACTCCAGAAGATAACAGTATGTTCATCTAACGAATAGTTACAACTATTGGCTGGCCTGGTTTCTGTGGCCAATCCTATTGGCTATGGGTTCAATGAAGACAAAAAACGCATCGCAGTAGTCTGTGCCTGCGCCGTATTTATGGGGTTGCTATTAGCGGCTATTGAGGTAGAATTCATTTCTAAAGGTTTGACAGCGTTATTCCCTGTGCTTGCATAAAAGCCCCCCTGACAAACCCAATTAGACAGCAAACGCTATTTGAATCTCTAAGGTAAACATCATAAATAATGACATCCTATTTTGTAAATTATTCTAAAGCTAAATTTTACCTTTTGCTAATTCTAATTGCTCTAGCAGTTGTTTTCACAATTATATTTGGCATCTATGTATCGGCTGAAAATGAACTCAACCATATACACGAAAAACGCTACAACTCACTTCGTCTGGCGTATGAACTCCAACAGTCTTCAGATGACCTGACAAACAGGGTCCGTGCTTATGTGGTCACGGGGAACCCCATCTACAAGCAACACTATCAGGAAATTCTTGATATTCGTAATGGCACGAAACCGCGTCCATTCGATTATGACAATGTCTACTGGGATCTGGTGCTAACGGATGATCAAAGACCTCGTCCCAGCGCCCAGAAAATTCCCTTATTGGAGTTGATGCATCAGTCTGGATTTTCTCCAGAAGAATTTGCCAAGCTTGAGAAAGCCAAAAGCGCATCAGATGGACTAACAGAAAGGGAAAATGCTGCGATGTCACTGGTAGAATCAACGATGCCTACAAAAATAGACCGTCGTACCCAAGCGATCCAGATGCTTTTTGATGAACCTTACACCCAGGCTAAAAGAAACATTATGCGGCCTATCAGTGAATTCAATACATTATTAAACCAACGCACACTGAATGAAGTTAATACCCTTGAAAATAAGACAAGGAACATACGATTCCTGTTTATCGCCATTGGCTCATTATTGATTTTCCTGTTTTGGCAAATGTTGAGGTCTATCAATCTGGACAACAGGATGAGATGTGAAAGCGAGCACTTTTCTCGAACCTTGATTAACGGTGGGACCGCTTTAATTTGGACAACAAATCTAGACTCGTTATGCGACTACGTCAACGAACCCTGGCTGCGTTTTACTGGACGTACCTTTGAACAGGAGCTTGGACATGGTTGGGCAGAAGGCGTGCATCCCGATGATATTGATCGCTGTATGCAGACCTATCTAACCGCTTTTGAGCAGCGCCAGCCCTTTAGCATGATAAACCGGATGCGCCACGCCGAGGGTGATTATCGCTGGATCCAGGATGAAGGGAATCCCCGATATGATGACCAAGGTCAGTTTATTGGCTATATCGGGTACTGTCATGACATAACTGAACGTATACAGACGGAAAAAGAATTAACCGGCTATCGTTTCCACCTGGAAAAATTAGTTGATGAGAAAACCTCAGAACTACAGGCAGCCAAGGAAGCTGCTGAAGCAGCCAATAGAGCTAAAAGCGATTTCCTATCCAACATCAGCCATGAAATACGTACGCCAATGAATGCCATTATTGGTTTCACCTATTTTCTAAGGTCTGAACTAAAAGACCCAAAACAGGTAGACTATGTTGACAAGATCAGCCACGCTGCCAAGCATTTACTGAGTATTATCAATGATGTTCTAAGTCTGTCAAAAATTGAGGCCAAACGTTTAGAACTGGAGCTAATACCGTTTAGCATCAATGATACACTCAATAAAGTCAGGAGCTTAATAACTGAACAGCTTGACTCAAAGAAACTGGAACTTGTCTACGATATCGATTCTCGGCTAATTGATTCAATCCTAATCGGAGATCCCTTACGCATCACTCAAATTCTGATCAATTATCTCAGCAATGCAGTCAAATTTACTGAACAAGGCCACATTACCTTGCGAGCCTTCGTGGAAGAAGAGCAAGAGGACCTCGTCACGCTAAAAATTGAAGTTCAGGATACCGGTATTGGTATTAGTGAAGAGCAACAAGCCACACTGTTCCAACCTTTTATGCAGGCTGAAGCCTCGACTACACGCCAATATGGCGGCACCGGCCTGGGTCTGACCATCAACCGCCATCTGGCCCATCTGATGGGAGGCGATACCGGTGTTATCAGTAGCCCCGGCCAAGGCAGCACCTTCTGGTTTACTGCTTGTTTGAAGTGCGGCAAAGAACTTCAACTGGCAGAAGCCCCCAACCCCAATATGCCTGAAGCGCAAATCAATAGAGACGCTCGAATTTTGCTGGTGGAAGACAATGAAATCAACCAGGAAATAGCGTGCATGTTGCTGGAAGCTAAACAGGTGTCAGTGGACATAGCTCATCACGGTGGCGAAGCCGTTTCGATGGTTAAAGCTAACCTCTATGACCTGATTCTGATGGACATACAGATGCCGGTGATGGATGGTTTGGAGGCAACACGCCTTATCAGACAACTTGACTGTGGTCAGTCCATACCGATCATTGCCATGACTGCCAACGCCTTCGAGGATGATAAGCAGCGCTGTATCGAAGCCGGAATGAATAGTTTCTTAGCCAAACCAATCGAACCAGACGTTTTGTATAGAGAGCTGGCACACTGGATTCCACTTTTCATTGATGCCTAGCCCTTCTAAATAATTTTTTACAGCCCTTTTTAGGCGCCTCAACTACCTGGCTACAAGCCTCAAAATACAGTTTAGGCGTCTGTCATGTCTTCCGACACATCAGAAATAACTTAAATATGTTGTGTTTATTGTTTAAGAGACTACACTAGGAGGCAATGACACCTGGCAAGACGTTCTAGTCATCACCCTAGTAACAATGGCGAGTTTTTGGAACAGCCTGAAACCCTTCAGACTAAGCGAGTCAACTTATTAGCCCCATCAGACAACTCGCAAGATATTTGCGTTATATTATTAGCTTAAAAAGCTTTTTCTTATGATTGGCAGGATGCACCGTTAGGCCTTAGAAACATGGGCAAGCCCCTGCAGTTCGTCTTTTAGAGACTGCGCGTTTTATTTAAAGCTCAAAAATACGCTTAGGATATTAATCATGACTACCTCTTATTTTATGCCCACCAGCGATGGTGGCAAAGCTGACTTACTCGATCATTTAGCCAGCAATTTACCCCGCTATAAAGACCTGCTCACGCTCAGTGACGAAACCTGTGCATCCGTTTCAGCAGATGCCAAAAGTTTTCGCTATACCTGTCAAACCATGAATGACATGCAAGCTTATGCGCATCATTGGACCGTGTATAAAAATCAACTGCGTGATGACATTTCGACCAACATTCTGCCCCTATGGCCCATGGCAATCACCTTTGTTGTGACCAGACCCGATGCCGTGCAGTTCGGAATCATTCCAAGACTTTCCGCATTAGTCGCGCAGATTAAAACAAATAAAAACTATACACCGGCCATTGGTCAGGATTTATGGTTGATAGGAACCAGCGTCAACGTTGACCCTGGCACCTGGAAACCTCAGTTAAGTCTGCAAAATAAAGCCGGGCATCCAATTATCGCGTGGACTAAAGGCAGTGCAAGTGCAATTGAAATTTGGGTAGACCGAAGTGATAACGCCAATTTTGTCATGCTCACCATTAATACAGAACCCAATACGAATGACGACTCAGCCTTACCACTTCCAGGTAATACGGCCATGTGGAAATACAAGGCAATTTATCGCCTGCATGATGAACAGGTTGGACAGTGGAGTGATGTGATTAGTGTGTCTGTAGGCGGTTAAGTTACTTGTTTTTTCATTAACGATCTCGCTGTCCGTTAGAAGACGGCAAGATTGTTAACCTTTATTGGATAACACGACAATAACGATTAAAGGCTGATTCAGTGTTTGCAAAGCCTTTGTCTTTAGCCAACTCCCAAGGGCGTTCACAATGATTTTCTCGTTCACACCAACTATAACCGGCTGAACCAATACAGCCATGTATATCTCGGTCACTACCGGTCATAGGCGGTGATGGCGTATTTTGGCCTACTGCGCAGGCATTCATTACGAATAAGGCGATTAAACCACCACATAAATGGAACAAAGGTAGATTTTTCAAAACATTTTCTCTTGAGTGTTATTCAATTTCACAATCATTCAAGCTGCTATACTCAGCTATCAATTCTAATACCAAAACCTCACAGCCCCCACAGCCTGAACATACCCCGGTTTTTCTTGAAATACCATCAAGATCAGTCAGTTGGTTTTCAACCAGTTCCTTAATTTTCTCTTTAGTTGTGCCGCTACAGTGACAAGCAATTTCAGGAGATTTGTTTAGTAGAACATCGTTCATAAAGTTGCCAATACTCGATTCTGAATACTAGATTTGATCATACCATTTTCATTGCGATGGTGCTTAAAACAAACTAACGCCATGAAGAGCTGATTCCCATTAAACAGCCCATCAACACAAACTGCTTAATTACCAACAACTCCATTCCAAAAATAAAACATAACAACTTGAAAACAATAAGTTATTAAATTGGCATTAATAATGCAGATGGATAGGACTAAGCCACTTCCATTGGCTTTTTGATATTAGGACAACAGCATAGTCGCCGTATAGGACGTCTAAATTGATTGTAGTTATTTTTTATATATTAAGGTTATCTTATTAATGAACAAATCAAAACTCAGTAAAATTTTTAATCCGACTAGAATGACACTTGCTTTAATAACTTCCTTGGCTGCATCTCACTGCTATGCCGATACGGTAACTGATTGGAATTTTTACACGGCACTCGCAACAAAAGGTGCAACTTCGAAAACTACGGGCAATGCCGCCGCTGCACTCAACTCTAATGTTTCCACACGTATTGCTGCTATCGAAGCCAGAGCGGTTTTTGATGCCATTAATGCAATCCAACCCTTTAGCGAAAAAAGCTATTATTACACCGGCGTAGTTTCTGGAACATTAACACCCAATTCGGCCTCTGCTGCTGCAGCACAAGCAGCGCATGACGTATTACATGCATTGCAAACCAATGCAAACACCCGTACCTGGCTAGATAATCAATTAAGCTCAGACTTGGCTGCTTTAAATGTTAATCCAGCTACCGATCCTGGCATCATTGCTGGACAAGCGGCAGCGACTGCAGCTCTAGCCGCAAGAGCCAGCGATAATGCTGCCATTAGAACGGGTTACATACCGACCAGTAATATTTCTGGCACTGGCTCACCGACCGCGACTGGAAACCCTGGCATTGGCTTATGGAGACCGAGCAATGGAGGCGCCGGCATTGTTGACCTTAATACAGGAGCTCCGACCGGCTTTGATATTTCCGGAACAATTGTTCCTGCAGCGGGAATTGACTTCAACTGGAAAACAGTAACACCGTTCAGCTTAACGACTCGTGAAAAGCAAGAATTAGTCGCTGCAGTCCCTCATGGCTTAAAAGTGGGTAGTGAGGAATATAAAGCTGAACTAGACTTTGTAAAGAATCACGGACAAGATTTTGCTAACCCTGGTAGTCGTACAGAGGATCAATTATTACAAGCTCTTTTCTATAAGTCTGATGCAGAGTTATTCACTAATGAAGTCGCTCGAATTGCTTCTAAAGATCGTCATTTTACATTGATACAAAATGCTAAATTATTTGCCGCTCTGGATAATGCCTTAGCAGATGCCCGTATTGCCGCATTCCAATCAAAATACGACCTTACTTTCTGGCGTCCTATCACCGCATTAAATGCTGATGCATTAGGCGCAGCAACTACTTATAACTGGAAACCACTGGGTACAACACCTTCGCATCCATCTAATACAGGTGGACATAGCACAACTGTATCCGCAGGTGTTGAAATTCTCAGAGCCTTCTTCCAGTCCGATAGCATCGTCAGATCAAATCATCCTCAAACCTTGACCTCATTTCCTTGGCTATGGAGTACTAACAACGGTACAGGTAAATTGCAATCACCTATTAATAACCAGGACGGTACTTCTCGTAATGTTTCAACCTTTACTCAACTTCAGCTAGAGAATGGTCGTAGCCGTATTTATCTTGGCGTACATTTCGGAAACGATGATTATCAAGGCCAAAGCCTGGGATTAGCGGTAGCAGATGAGATTATTGAAGACCATAGAGATCCCGCTGTTCGAGGGGTTAAGATTTATAACGGAGGATCAAATGTTGCAACCGCTAGAAACTTGCATAACATTTTTGTTGCAAACTCTGACCTATCTGGATTCTATGGCCTGGATGCTCAAGATATCGAAGAGGAACATGAATAGATGTAGTACACCTTTCTGACTTGCAACTGCTTCGATAATGTTACGTTAGCCGCTGGCCTGTTGCTATCCCTATAGTGATCCGTATTTGTGTACGGATCAATTTTCAAGCTTGATTGAACCTTAACTTTAAGGCATGATCTAATCGCGTATCCCTAAGATATCAATTAAAACCTAACCATCGAATATAAAAAATAATCCGTCGAAGGAGGATAGTGTGAAAATTAAAACATTTTTTATTTCGGTCAGCTTTACAATACCCACATTATTTTTAGCAGGCTGTGTTGTCCCACCCCCGCATGGGTATGGAGCTGCCACTTATGTTCCAGCTGCGCCGTATTATGGGTACAGAACCCCTTATGTAGCACCCGTCGCTCCACCGATTGGCGTACAAGTCCTGCCTCCTATTGGAGTCGCACCCGGTCCTCTTTGGAATTGGGGTTATCATCCTTATAATGGCTGGGGCTGGCATCATCCTGGATTTGGCTGGAGACATCATTAATGGATCATCACATTAACTACTCCAACTGAGTGAGCAGCGAATTACTTACATGAGTTCAATCAAAAGTCTATGTGTTTATTGTGGCTCTAGTCCTGGGAGACTTGAATCTTACAGTTCAGTGGGGCGCGAACTGGCAAAATCAATGGTCAGTCGTAACATTAAACTGGTCTACGGGGGTGCTGGCATTGGCCTCATGGGCAATGTCGCCGATCAGGTTTTACAGCTAGGTGGAGAAGTGATTGGTGTTATCCCAAAAGCGTTGGCAACCAAAGAAGTGGCACACAAAAACTTGACCGAATTGCATGTGACTGAATCCATGCATGATAGAAAGATGTTGATGGCTGAACTATCAGATGGCTTCATCGCTCTGCCTGGCGGTATCGGTACGCTTGAAGAGTTATTTGAAATCTGGACCTGGGCACAACTAGGGTTTCATCATAAACCCTGTGGCTTACTGAACGTTGATGGCTATTACGACTTATTAATCGGATTCTTGGATCATGTTCTAGCGGAGCAATTTGTAAAACAGGAAACACATGACCTACTGATGGTAGAATCAGATCCAGAGACTCTCCTTAACCGCTACAGCCATTACCAGCCACCCGCTATAAAACGCTGGGTGGGCAAAGACGAAACCTGATAACCCCATTAGCGCTGGCGAAACGCCACATCTCCGAATAGCAATTTTAATTCCCGTGGCTGACAACGCAAGTATTGTGGAGGCGCTACAACTTGAGCACCTAATTTAGCCGCTGCATGCCAAGGCCAGCGAGGATCATAAAGTATGCCCCTCGCGAGCCCAACCATATCGGCTTGACCTTTAACGATAATGTCTTCCGCTGCTTCTGGTTCCGTAATCAAGCCAACCGTAATCGTGGGTAAACCTGTTTCTGAGCGAATAGCCTCAGCGAAGGGAACTTGATACTGCGGGCCCAAAGGAATTTTTTGCTGAGATGAAAGCCCGCCACTGGAAACATGTATAAACGAACAGCCTCGCTCTTTTAAGGCTTTTGCAAATACGATACTCTGTTCCAAATCCCAACCACCATCAACCCAATCGGTTGCAGAAATCCGTATACCAATGGGCATTTCAGCAGGTACTGCCGCCCGCATCGCATCAAACACTGCCAAAGGAAATCGCATACGATTTTCCAGGGAACCACCATAACTATCAGATCGGCTATTTGAAAGCGGCGATAAAAACTCATGTAACAGATAACCGTGCGCGGCATGAATTTCAATCGCATCAATGCCCAAACGATACGCACGTTGGGCAGCAGAAACAAAGCCGGCTAGTATGCGTTGCAATCCCGCTTGATCAAGTTCAATGGGCACTGGATCTTCTGGCAAATAAGGCAGTGCAGAGGGTGCAACAACTGGCCACCCGCCGTGTTCAGGCGAAACTAACTGCCCACCCTCCCAAGGCACAGCCGTTGATGCTTTACGACCCGCATGACCCAATTGAATAGCAATCGGCATGCCTGAATAACGGCGAACAACCTTCAACACTTTATCTAAAGCCGCTTCCGTAGCATCAGACCAAAGCCCTAAATCAGCTGGTGAAATTCTTCCTTCTGGCTCCACTGCAGTGGCTTCGATAATCAGTAAACCTGCACCCGAAATCGCTAAATTCCCTAAGTGCAGCAGATGCCAATCAGTGGCTTCACCATTAATGGCTGAGTACTGACACATGGGTGCAATAACGATACGGTTGGGTAACGTAAGTTGACCTATCTGATAAGGCTTAAAAAGCTGGCTCATTAATATTCCTTATACAAAAAGTAACGCGGCTATTTTTCAACAATAGCCAATCTATCTGATTCAATACCTAATAAGAACTCGCCTTTTAACAAACCGACCAATTCTTTACCCGCCATAGTATAACGCCAACCATGTAGCAAAGGGCCTTCGTCGCTCACATTAAACAGAAGCTCTTCAAGGTCTTTTCGTGTCGCAAGAATACTTGGATTCAGTGCATTTTCTTCGGCACGAATTCGTACCAGAGCCGTTAAGATATCCAGGATAGCTTCTTCTTGCTGAGTCTTTTTGGCAGAACGATCTTTCTCATTCAGTGGCAAAGGCGGACGATTTTTGGCAGCGGTAATTAATTGACATAATTCTCTGCCATAACGGTTGACGGAACGTTCATTAATTCCTCGCACATTAGCCAATTCTTGAACCGATTCCGGCTGTAATTTAGCGAGATCAAATAATAGCTCATCACGTAGTAACCAGCTCTTGGGCCGATCTTCAGCCTGAGCCGTTTTTTCTCGCCATTGCGCTAAGGTTTGAATAATCGATAACTGCTTGCCTGTTAGTTTGTTTTTGCCTTTAATTCTAAACCACGCCTTATCAGGATCAACCTTGTACAGTTCTGGGTTCGTCAATTCAGCAAAATCATGTTTTAACCAATTAATTCTGCCTAAGTCAGTCAGTTTCTTTACCATAATCTGATAAATCTGACATAAATAAATCACATCATCTGCCGCATATTCCAGTTCCGCTTCTGTCAAGGGACGCTTGCTCCAATCAGCACGGGTGTGTGCCTTGTTTAGATTAATGCTTAATAAGCTGGACACTAACATGGCATAACCCGGATTATCCTGAAAACCTAATAAGGGTGCTGCTATTTGGGTATCAAAAATGGGCGAAGGTAATTTGCCCGTCGACTGAAAGAAGATTTCTAAATCTTGTCGACACGAATGAAAAACTTTAACGATAGCCGGATCATACAAGACGTCGAATAATATCTCCAGATTCGGTAAGGCAATCGGATCAACACAGGCCACCCATTCAGGTGTTGCAATTTGCAAGAGGCAAAACTTCGGATAATAGGTTTTTTCACGCAGGAACTCTGTATCCAGCGCTACCCAGGATTCTTTCTTTATCTGTTCACACAGTTGAGCCAACTGAGCAGGGGTGTCAATATATTGTAGGGTTGTCATAGAGTAAACGAGCAATTATTTAAAGTTATCCAAAAACCAAAGGGATGCTCATCACAAATGAACAAGGGCAATCAGGCATTTCGGGTAGGCTAATAGGTTTATATCAGGAGGGTGTCCGCAATACAATGAAGTGTATCACCACTACAAGGCTAATACATCTAAACCGGCATCCTCTGAGAAAGATGGCGCATCCCCCATGGGCAGTTCTTGCATCAAGCCTGCAAAATCAAATAATTGCCGGTCAGCTAACTGCGATGGCGCAACATTCTGCAAGCTGGTGAATATGGTTTCAAGCCGTCCGGGAAATTGTTTATCCCAACTCTTTAACATGATTTTCATGGCTTGTCTTTGCAGGTTTACCTGAGACCCACAGAGATTACAAGGAATAATAGGAAAATCTTTAAACGCAGCAAAGCGCTCTATGTCTTTCTCACGAGTATAAGCCAACGGTCTGATCACTATATTCTTTTTATCGTCACTCAATAATTTGGGTGGCATCGCCTTAAGCTTGCCCCCATAAAAAATATTCAGGAAAAAAGTTTCGAGAATATCATCACGATGATGTCCCAAGGCTATTTTTGTAATCCCATTGGCCTCGGCATACCCGTATAAAGTCCCTCGACGTAACCGTGAACACAAACCACAGGTGGTATTGCCTTCGGGAATAACACGCTTGACAACACTGTAGGTATCTTTTTCGATGATGTGATAAGGAACACCCAAGGATTCCAGATAATTCGGCAGCACATGCTCAGGAAAACCGGGTTGCTTTTGATCCAGATTAACCGCTACTAATTCAAAATTGACGGGCGCGGTTTTTTGCAAGTTCATCAGGATATCCAGTAAGGTATAAGAATCCTTACCTCCCGATAAACAAACCATGACCTTATCGCCCTCTTCGATCATGTTATAGTCCGCAATCGCATCACCAACGGTGTGACGTAAACGCTTTTGTATTTTATTAAATGAGTATCTAGTTTTTTGTGTCGAATCTGACATGGTCAGAAGAATATTGAATGATAAAGTGGGGGAAATTCGGGGCTCATTGTTCGCATGAACCCCGACAAGAAAAATCTTAACCGTTATAACGCTGGAAAATTAATGTGGCGTTTGTTCCACCAAACCCAAAGCTATTAGACATAATGGTGTTTAAGGTGATGTCATCCTGACGCTCAAGCACAATTGGAATGCCTTCAGCACCTGGATCAAGCTGCGTAATATTCGCTGATGCACTCAAGAAGTTTTCTTGCTGCATCAACAACGAATAAATGGCTTCATTAACACCGGCCGCACCTAAAGCATGGCCGGTCAATGATTTAGTTGAACTGACCCAAGGCACATTTCCTTCTCCAAACACCACGCGCAACGCTTCTAATTCTTTGGTGTCTCCGACCGGGGTACTGGTGCCATGCGCATTGATGTAATCAATTTTTCCATCGACTGTGGCCATCGCTTGTTGCATACAACGAACGGCACCTTCTCCAGAAGGTTGCACCATATCATAGCCATCAGACGTTGCACCGTAACCGACTAACTCGGCATATATTTTAGCACCGCGTGCTTTAGCGTGTTCCAGTTCTTCAATGACTAAAACACCACCACCACCGGAAATAACAAAGCCATCACGGGTTGCGTCATAGGCTCTTGATGCCGTGGTAGGGGTATCATTATATTTTGACGACAATGCCCCCATCGCATCAAATAATACTGACATAGTCCAGTGTAACTCTTCACCGCCGCCGGCAAAAACCACATCCTGTTTACCCATTTGGATTAATTCCATGGCATGACCAATACAATGAGCACTGGTCGCACAGGCAGAACTAATAGAGTAATTAACACCTTTTATTTTGAAAGGCGTCGCAAGACAGGCAGTATTAGTGCTAGACATGGTTCTAGGCACCATGTAAGGGCCTACTTTTTTGACGCCTTTTGAACGGAGAATATCGGCAGCTTCAACAATGTTAGACGTTGAAGGACCGCCCGACCCCATCACCAGACCTGTTCTGAAATTGGAAATTTCTGACTCTTCCAGACCTGAATCGGTAATGGCCTGTTGCATGGCAATATAATTGAAGGCCGCGCCATCACCCATAAAGCGTTTAACCTTACGGTCGATAAATTCATCTAAATCGATGTTAATAGCGCCATGGACATGGCTACGAAAACCCAAGTCTGCGTAGACTTGCGCGAAGCTAATCCCTGAGCGACCTTGCTTAAGTGATTCAACGACTTCTTCCGAGTTGTTACCTATACTGGAAACAATGCCTAAACCGGTTACCACGACTCTTTTCATTGCTCTAGCCTCTAAAAATCTGCTGTAGACGTAAATAAACCGACCCGTAAATCAGTTGCTTCATAGATAACCTTTCCATCAACTTCCATCGTTGCATCAGCGATACCCATCACAAGTTTACGCAGAATTAAGCGCTTTAAATTAATTCGGTAGATTACTTTCTTGGCTGTAGGTAAGACCTGGCCAGTAAATTTAACTTCACCCACACCCAATGCCCGACCTTTTCCTGGACCGCCCATCCAGCATAAATAAAAACCCACTAATTGCCACATAGCATCTAAGCCCAAGCAACCAGGCATAACAGGATCACCTTGAAAATGGCAGGCAAAAAACCATAAGTCAGGATTAATGTCCAACTCTGCGATAATCTCACCCTTTCCATAAGTGCCACCCTCATCAGAGATATACGTGATTCGATCCATCATCAGCATATTAGGTAAAGGCAGTTGCGCATTCTTTGGCCCGTAAAGCTCACCCCTACCAGACATTAATAGTTCTTCGCGCGTAAAACTATGCTGTTTTTCCATGCTATTCGTATACCTTAGTAATTATTATTATCGTAATTCTATATTATCTAACAGACACTAAAAAAAATCAGCTCAATTTTTAACGCGAACGCACATCGAATAATAATCCGGTTATTTTTAATGTCTCTTTTTGCATTCTTTGTTGATAAATTAAAGCATAACTTAAGACGGACATGACATACTTTCTGGTTTCTTTATAAGGTATGGTTTCAATCCATATATCTGCAGGAAGAGATCCCTGGCTGGGCAGCCATTTAATCACCTTTCCTGGCCCCGCATTATAAGCAGCAGTTGCCAAAGCAAAATGCCCATCAAACTGCCCCAGTAGTTGCTTATAATAAAAAGCGCCGTACTTAATATTGATATCCGGCTTTAATAACCAATTGTCTGATTGCCAGGGCTCATTTAGGTTGCGTGCCACTTGCTTGCCTGTTTCGGGCATAAGTTGCATTAAGCCCAGCGCACCCACTGCGGACTTGGCATGCTCATCCAACATGCTTTCTTGACGAATCAACCCAAATATAATGGCGGGACTAAGAGCTTGCCATTCAGCATTGTCTTGCACTTGCTGGAAATAGTTCAAGGGAAATCGAATTTCTAAATCATCCCAATAATCTGCTTTAACCAGGGTAATGATGGCTAATTGATACCATTGCCATTGCTGAGCTAATTTAGCGGCTATTTTTAACTGGTCTTTTGAAAGTTTTTTTATAATAAAAGCCCAGTGTCTTTTTGCTTCGACATCACGGCCTAGCAACTTAAACTCTTGAACAACCTTAAAGTCAGGCGTTTCAGCTAAGGCGTCCAGTTCGTTCCCATCCATGTTGACCGGATTATTTGAAAAAGCATACGGTTTATAAATTTGGTCTGCCGCCATAAAACCATAATAGCTTCTGTCTTCAGCAAGTTGATTATAGACAACCTGCCCATGCACAATACTTCCTGTTGCCATTAAAGATCGAGCTTGCCAGTATTGCCATTGAGGTGTTTTTTGCTCTTCAGGAGGTGCCCCTGCTAATGCTTCTGAGACATGTTGCCAGTTTTGTTCTAACAATGCGGCTCTAAGACTCCACTCCCTAACATCTACATCGATTGTTATTAACGGCTTCAACCGCTCATAAGCTCTTGCGTCACGCTCATAAGCTAAAGCCAGGGCTAATTTTCGCTCAAGTTTTTGCACTGTTTCATTATCTATGGCAAAACCCGATTTTTTGCTATCCCATATCAGCAATGCCGTGTTTAGATCTGATTTTACTAAGCGGTCAACACCATGCGCAAAAATACGCCCCTGTAACTCGTTGCCCGATAGAAATTCATTGCTCTGAATTACCAGAGGATCTTTATGAACCTGTAACCAACGATCTGCAATAGGCTGATCCGACTCACTCAATAATTGCCGAACCGCTCCAGCCAATCCGGTATTATTTTCTTTCAATGCCAGCTCAAAACGCTTCCAAACTAAATCAGTTGTTAATAACGGAGTATGCATAAAAATTGAAAACAGTTTCTCACATTCTTTTGGCTGATCATGTCCCACTAACCATAGCCGTTTTGCCTCAGTCAGCGCTACTTGCTCATTACCTGTTTTATAATTCGCCCAATAATACTGACACTCAAGGGCAACACTATCTGTCGCTTGGTAATTATTGATATAATCTG
>SESD01001033.1_pt1 | contig 16008 bp, 8 predicted proteins | sample 3171411 | NCBI WGS metagenome assembly SESD01 (sample SAMN06051880, study PRJNA518727) | freshwater metagenome | biome: subpolar coniferous forest; feature: holomictic lake; material: water; isolation source: holomictic Lake 442, 16.5 m depth | place: Canada: near Kenora, Ontario | collected...
ATAGCCGTCCATGGCCACGGTGACGCCGGAGATCAGCGTCTCGAGCGAGCTGACGATCCAGCGGTCCAGCTCGTTCGGGCTGTCGGGGCGCACGAGCGCATCCTCCTGCCAGCCGTCGACGTTGGCGTAGGTGACGAAGAAGCTGTAGGCATTCCACCACGGAATCAGCAGGTCGCGCAGGATTTGCTTCACGCCGCCCTCGGAGAAGCGCAGGTTCTCGGCGCGCACGACCGGCGAGCAGATCAGGTAGAGGCGCAGCGCATCCGCGCCGTAGGTGTCCATGATGTAGTTCGGGTCGGGGTAGTTCTTGAGCCGCTTGCTCATCTTCTTCCCGTCCTCGGCCAGCACCATGCCGTTCACGATCACGTTGCGGAACGGCGCCTTGTCAAAGACCAGCGTGCCGAGCACCAGCAGCGTGTAGAACCAGCCGCGCGTCTGGTCCAGCCCCTCGGCAATGAAGTCCGCGGGGAAGAAAGAATCGAGCGGGGCGGACGCCAGGTGGCCCGGGCGCTCCGCGCACGGGCTCGTGCTGGACAAGCGCCCGGATTGCGCGCTGCCCGTGCGCGGAGCGCCCGAGCCACCTTTGGGCAGCCAATCCGCCTGCTGCTCGAACGGGTAGTGCTGCTGGGCGTACGGCATGGCGCCGGATTCGAACCAGCAGTCGAGCACCTCCGGCGTGCGACGGTAGGTCTTGCCTTCCTTCCGGATCACGATCGGGTCCACGAAATGCTTGTGCAAGTCGGTGACCTTCTGCCCCGAGAGCTGCTCCAGCTCGGCGATCGAGCCGACGCAGATCATGTCCTTCGGGTCTGCCTCGTTGACCCACACCGGGATGCACGACCCCCAGAAGCGGTTGCGGCTGATGTTCCAGTCCTTGGCCTCGCGCAGCCAGTTGCCGAAGCGCTTGTCGCCGACATAGTCCGGCGTCCAGTGGATGGTGTCATTATTGGCCACGAGGCGGTCGCGCACGTCCTCGACCTTCACGTACCAGGCCTCGATGGCGCGGTAGATCAGCGGCGTGTCGGTGCGGTCGCAGAACGGGTAGCTGTGCACGAGCGTGGTCTGGTGCACCAGCTTTCCCGCGTGCTTCAGGTGGCGGATCAGCTCCTTGTCCGCGTCCTTGCAGAACACGCCGGCGTGCTCCGGCACCTGCGCGGAAAAGCGGCAGTTGTCGTCCAGCGGGTCCACGATGTCGATGCCCGCGGCGCGGCAGACGCGGAAGTCGTCCTCGCCGTAGGCCGGCGCCATGTGCACGAGGCCCGTGCCGTCCTCGGTGGTGACAAAGGAGTCGTTCAGCACGCGGAAGGCGTTGGGCTGCGCCGCGAAGTACGGGAAGAGGGGCGTGTACTGCCACCCCAGCAGGTCGCGCCCCTTGAGCCGCGCCACGACGGCATACTCCTCGGGCCTCTTGTAGTACGCCCCCAGGCGCGCCTCGGCGAGCACGTAGCAGACGCCGTCCTTGCTGTCGCGCACGCAGAGGTAGTCGATCTCCGGGCCGGCGCAGACGCCGAGGTTGCCGGGGAGCGTCCAGGGCGTGGTGGTCCAGATCAGCAGGTGGGCTTCGCCCCAGGCCGCGGGCGCGCCCTGCGTGATGCGCAGGCGGCAGGTGACCGCGGGGTCCTGGACGTCCCTGTAGTTGCTGCCGGCCTCGAAGTTGCTGAGCGGCGTGTTGAGCTTCCAACTGTACGGCATGATGCGGTATGACTTGTAGACCCGACCCTGCTGCCAGAGCTGCTGGAAAAGCCACCAGATGGTCTCCATGAACGCGGGGTCCATGGTCTTGTAGTCGTTGTCAAAATCCACCCAGCGCCCCATGCGCGCGACGGTCTTGCGCCATTCGCCCACGTAGCGCAGCACCATGGCGCGGCACTGCTCGTTGAACTTGTCCACGCCAAACGCGCGGATCTCATGGGCGCCGTTGATGCCGAGCGCCTCCTGCGCCAGCGCCTCGATGGGCAAGCCGTGGCAGTCCCAGCCGAAGCGGCGCCCGACGTGAAAGCCGCGCATGGTCTGGTAGCGCGGGACAATGTCCTTGATCGTGCCGGCCAGCAGGTGGCCGTAGTGCGGCAGGCCGGTGGCAAAGGGCGGGCCGTCGTAGAAGACGTACTCGCGCTGGCCGCGATTTTTCGCCAGGCTCTTCCGGAACGTGTCGTGCTGCTCCCAGAACGCCAGAACCTCGCGTTCCATGGCCGCAAAATCAACCTTGCTGGAGACCGGTGTGTACATGGTTTCCTCTCGGATCAGTCGGAGGAAACACTGTATCGGCCATGCGGGAGAGTGGCAAGTGGAGAGTGCGCGCCCTAGCAGCTTGTCGGATTTAGCGCTGTACCGTCACAAACTTTGTGCCGACCAAGCTGCTAGTTTTGGGGACGCAACCGCCAAGCGCTGGACAACAGTGTAATACGCAATCAAAAAGAGCAGCCGGAAAAAATTTTTCTGTCCGTGATTGCGTCTTCGCAACCCGCTGACAGCGGGTTGCTCAACTAGGAGACTGTCGGCAGAAGGCACTGGACCGATCCGCGGCCTAAGTCCGACAGTCTCCTAGGGCGCCGCCGAACAGCACCGCGCCGAAATGCGCGACGTAGAGGACGGTCAGGCTGCCGGTGAACCCCTGCGGCAGCATGAGCAACCCGCTGCCGACGGCGGCCACCCAGGCCACGCGCGCCGGCGGCAGCCGGTCCGCCAGCCGCCCGGCGATGATCCCGGCGAGCGTGCCGTGGCGTTCGCGCACCAGCAGCAGGATGCACGTGCCCGCCACCAGAATCAGGATGCGGGACAACCGGAAGACCATGCGGCACCCCAGGTACTCGGCCAGGAAGCCGCCGGCTGCCGAACCCAGCAGCGCCGCGCTGAACATCGTCGCGCTGAGGGCGCCCAGCACCGTGCCGGTGCGAGCACGGCGATCATGGCGGGGGTGGCGGCGGCAAAGAGAGCGGTGCAGATGCGCAGCATGCGGGGCTCGGTCAGCCCTAGTTCGCGCTGTATGTAGAAGGGCGCGAACGGTGTGGCCACCGCAAAGCCGCAGGTGGCGAGGAACTGCGAGATGCAGATCGTCACGAGCGTCCGGCGCCAGCCGTCAAACCGCGGCACCTGTTCCGGGGCTGCAGTCACACGCCCCCCGCGGCTTCGGTGCGAGCGCGGATTTCAACCCGCACGCAGCTCAGGCGCAGGTCGATCACCACTGTGCCATGCTCAATCCGGTAGCCTGTGGGGAAATCACGCATGAGGCAACCATTCCGGACAATCCACACCGCATTATTCACGCACCGAAGCCAGCATCCGCAAGCCTGCGGCCGCTGCAACACACTGCGAGCCAACCGGACAGTCTCATACTTCCGGAAGTATGAGACCTGCCGCCAGCCCGATTCAGGCCGCACCGGGAGCTCGTCCCGCCGACACAAGCGCAACAAGCTCCCGCAACAGAGGCGAATCCGGCAGGAGCAGCCGCCACCGATCATGCCCATCCGTCGCCACCACACCCCGGCGCACCAGCTTGTCAAGATGCCGGTACAGCGCGGGCCTGGAAATCCCGCACACCACCGAGAGCGTTGCCGCATCCAAAGGTTTGGCTGACAGCGCCTGTACAATCAGAATCCGCCGCACATGCGTGAAAGCCGTTGCCGCCCGCACAATCTCTTCCATTGAATCACGTCGCCGAAAGGCTTTTTGCACGGCGGAGAGAATGGCCGGGGCATGTTCAACCGAATCATCCGCACGCGCAACATAGACCACAAACAGCCCTTCGCGACGGACACCCAGCAGTCCTCTCGCCTGCAACGCACGCAACGCCGCGGTCGTGCTCGACAGCGGCAGGTGACAGACCCGCGCAGCTTCCGAGACATTCGTTTCCCCCTGGTCCGCCACATGGCGCAGGACGCGCAACCGAACGGGGTTGGCAAGCACGCGGCAGGTACGCCAAAGCGTGGGATGCAATAGGTTCATGCCACAGTCTCACACTTTCGAAAGTATGAGACAAGCCGAATCCGGCGGCTCACCCCAGGACGGCCTGGACCCGCGCCAGAAGCGCTTCGCGCTCCTGCATCACCTCAACCTCGCACGGCAGGCTGCGGCGGAACCGCGCCGCGTAGTTGCGGGTCACCAGCCGCGGGTCAGCCACGATCACCACGCCGCGGTCCTCGCGGTGGCGGATCAGTCGGCCGAAACCCTGCCGGAAGCGGATCACCGCCGTGGGGAGCGAGAACTGCAGGAAACCGTGTCCGCCTTCGCGCTGGACCTGCTCGCACCGCGCCTCGTGTATGGGCTCGCCCACGGCCGCAAACGGCAGCCGCGCCATCACCACGCAGCTCAGCGCGTCGCCGACCACATCCACGCCCTCCCAAAAGGAATGCGTCCCCAGCAGCACGCACGCGCCGCCGCCGCGGAAAATGCGCGTGATCTGATCGCGCGACCCGCTCTCGCCCTGCACCAGCAGGCGAATCCCCTCCTCCGCCAGCGGCTCGCGCAGCAGCCGCGCCACCCGCTGCATCATCTCGTAGCTGGTAAACAGCCCCAGCGCCCGCCCCCGCGTCAGGATGAACACATCCAGCATCAGCGCGCTCAGCTGCTCGGCGTACACCACGCCATCCGCGCCCGGCTCGGGCAGAAAGGTCGGTGCCAGCACCGCGCACTGCTCCGGATAGCGGAACGGACTGGCGGCCACGCAGGTGATCAGCCGCTCCGGGGGAATCTGGTCCACGCCCAGCCGCCCGGCAACAAAATCAAAGACGTTCCCCACGCGCAGCGTGGCCGAGCAGAAAATTACCGAGCTCCAGCGGGCATAGAGCTCCGAGGCCAGGCGCGGCCCGATTTTCAGCGGTGCCGCCCACACCTCCCCCAGCCGCTCGCGCGACCGGGCCCGCTGCGCCCAGAAGACGTGCGCCTCGTCCGTGCCCGCCAGCACGAAATCGACATCCAGCGCGAACGTGCGCACCTGGGCAGCCCCGGCCTCCAGATCCACGGCCTGGTCTTCATGCAGCGACAGCTCGCCTTCCGCGTTCCGCCGCAGCGCCGTCGCCAGCGCCTGCAGCGCGGCATCCCCCTGCGCCACCGCCTGCTTGAACGCCTGCGCCGCATCCATGACCTCGCCCCAGGCGGCGTGTTGTTCGGCCGTCAGGGGCAGCAGCACAACCGCCCGGCCCTTCCCGCCCTCCGAGCCCCCGCTGCAGTAGAACCCGGGCTCCGGGCTGCCGGCCGCGCGCTGAAACCGGCGCGGCTCCTTTGCCTCCGCCAGCAGCGCGTACACGACGCGAAACAGATTGTGCCCGGCAGTCCGGACATGCTCCACATCCGCCGACGCCTGCCGGATTTGCCGCAGTCTTGCTTTTCGGTGGTCGGCCGCGCCGCCCAGGTCGCCCTTGTCCGCCTGCCGCCGCAGCACATCCAGCACACCGCCCGCCTGCCGGCCGCCGCCCCGCATCAGCCGCCTCAGCTGGGTGTGCAACCGCGAATAGGAAACCTCGACGGAGAAATGCCGCGTGGCCGCCTCCTCCAGGTTGTGGGCCTCGTCAAACACGATCTGCCCCGCGGGCGGCAGCGCCACGCCGGGCGCGGCCATCTCGGCAAACACCAGCGCATGGTTCGCAATCACCACATGCGCCTGCAGCGAACGGTCGCGCGCCTTTTGCAGAAAGCAGCGCCGGTAAAACCGGCACCCGCGGCCCGGGCACTCCTCGCCCAGCGACGCCAGCTGCCCGAAGAAATCCTCGTCCATGCCGCTGCCGCCACCGAGTTCATCCATGTCACCGGATTGCGTCTGCACCGCCCACGCGACCGTGCGCGCAAACGACCGCATCTCCGTGCGGTCCATCTCGTACTGGCCGTGCTCCAGCAGGCCGCCCAGCCGGCGCAGGCAGAGATAGTTGGACCGCCCCTTGATCAACGCCACCTTGAGTTTGGCCTGCGTCCCGCAATCCAAACCCTCCACCATCTGCTGCACCAGCGGCAGGTCCTTGTCCAGAAGCTGCGACTGCAGGTTGCGCGTGTTGGTGCTGATCACGACCGGCACATCGTTCAGCCTGGCCCAGAGCACCGCCGGCAACAGATAGGCCACGCTCTTGCCCACGCCGGTGCCGGCTTCGACCAGCAGATGCCGCGCGTCATTAAAGGCCCGCACCACGCCGCGCAGCATCTCGATCTGCCCGGGCCGCGGCTCGTAGCCGGGCATCAGGCGGGACAGCGGTCCGTCCGGCTGAAGCAGCCCGGCCACGACCGCCTCGTCGAGCGGCGAGCAATCCGCATGCGTTGGCAGCGTGCGCTTCACCTGCCGCAAGGCCACGGCGGGGAAGGTCTCGTGCCACGCGCCGCATGCCCGGCCGCCATCGCGCACCCGGGTTGCACATTGCCCGAACATCCGCGCCAGCGCCACCTCGCCCACTTCGCGCAGGAGCAGCTCCACCGTCTCCAGGACCCAGAGCGGCATGCCCTGGAAGCGCTGCGACACCGCCACCCACACCTGCCACATACCGGCGGCGCCGGATTCATTTTTTGTGACCGCCGCCAGCATCTGCGGCACGGTTTCGGCGGGCGAAGCGGGAAACGCGAAGCGGAAGATCTCCGCAAGGTCGAGCACCGACGACGCGTCCGCGCCGGCGCCGCCCGCCAGCAGTTCACGGACCGCCTCGGGATCGTTGGTGACCACGAACGTTTTGCCTGCGGCGGGCTCTCCGGTCGCCGGCTCCGGCAGCCGGTCCGCCGGCGGGTGCGTCTCAAACAGCGCCCGCCCGTCCGGCGCGCGCCCCACCCACACCGCTTTGACCGCCATCGACATGCCCCAATTGTTTCATGCGCGGCGGTTGCGTGCAAGCGAGAGAACATCGCGGGCGAACATCGGCGCGGGTGCCAAATCCAATGTCCGCAGGGTAGATTTCGCGAAGCGAAATCTACCCCAGCGGCGGCTTGTCGATCTCCTGCAGGATCTCCTCGCGCTGCCGCGAAAGCATCTCGATCTCCTGCTGCCAGTACGCGGCGGTGCCCCACCCCGCCACAGTCTGCACAAACCCCTGGTCAGCCTGCTGCCGGCCGCACCAGGCCGCGTAGTGCACGTACCGCATGGCGCGCAGCGCCTCGACCAGCCGCAGCGTGTCCCAGTCGAACGGGCGGAATGTCTCGTACCCCTCGGCAAGCGCGTCAAGCTCAGCCAGGCTCTCGCGCGGATGCCCCGGCAGCAGCATCCAGATGTCCTGCACCGGCGGCCCCAGCGCCATGTCGTCGAAGTCGATCAGGTGGAAAGCCTCGCCCGGCCGGTGCAGGATGTTACCGCGGTGGCAGTCGCCGTGGATGCGAAAGGACGGCGCGCCCTCGAACAGCGGCGCGATGAGCGCGCGGATCGCCTCGACCTCCGCGCAGTATTCGCCGCGCAGGCCGCCGGGAATGAAGCTGCCCTCGGCAAGAAAGCGCAGCTGCGCCGTGAGCGACCGCGCCGGGGCGAGCGTGATGCGGTCGCGGGGCGGGTGGCGGGCGCCCACGTTGTGCAGGCGCGCCAGCAGGCGGCCAAGCTGCTGCCAGTCTCCCGGCGAAAGTTCCTCCAGCGGACGCCCGCCACAGCGCGGGTAGATGGCAAACGGCAGCCCCGCCTCCAGGTGCAGCAACTCACCGCCTTTGCCCGGCAGCGGCGGCACGACCGGCAGCTCATCCGCAGCCAGCTCCGCCACAAAGTCGAGCTCGTCCTGCAAGGCCTCGCGGCTCCAGCGGCCCGGGCGGTAAAACTTGGCAATGATAAACGCGCCGTCGTTCAGGCCGACTTCGTACACGCGGTTGATGTAGCTGGCCCGCGACCGGCAGATGCCGTTGCAACGGCACCCCAGTGCGCCTTCAACCAGATCCAGCACGCGATCCGGCGTCAGCGTGTCGAAAATATGAGGTGACGTCGTCGACATGCGAGGGAGAATAGCACAAGCCAGGGTAGCGCGGGAGTCGGCGCCAAATCTGCTGCTAGGGATGACCGGCCTCTTCGCGAACCTGCCTTGATCACAACGCCCGCCTGGCGTCGGTTCGAGGACGAGGACGAAGGACGAGGACGATTACCGGTTATCAGTTACCACCCACCGATCACCTTCCACCGTCCGGTGTTCAGGGTCCAGTGTTCAGAATACGGTCTTCTGCATCCCGAATGAACATGCTACCCTGCCGCCATGCGTCTTCAACAGAATCAGGTCTGGCAGTCGGGCGAACAGTTTATCCGCATCGTACGGCTGGAGCGCAAGGCCGTGCAGTACAAGGTGACGCAGGAGTCCGCCACCCTCGCGGGACCCCACGCGTACGCCACCAAGAAGGATTTCTGCCGTCTGATCAAGGGCGCCACGCTGCTGCCGCCCGCCCCGCGCATCGGAGCCGTGGTGCCAGCGCATGCGCCCGCCGTCACCGACAACCCGTCGCCATCGTAAGTCAGGCAAAGGCCCGCCGCCCGACACCGGGACAAGCCAAGGACACAGAAAGCACAGAGATAGATAGAGAGCACAGAGAAAAAATCATGCTGCTGGAACGGTCTGTAATTGCGTCTTCGCCACCCGCTGACAGCGGGTGGCTCAACTAGCAGCCTGGTCGGCAGACGGTTTGTGTCTTTACAAGGCTACGTCCGACAGGCTGCTAGTGCTTCGTATCCACGCGCGCCCCTCGAGGCTGGCCGATGGCCTGGAGCAGTTCGCCAAACCAGGGCGTTTCGATATCGAACGGCTTGCCGCCCTTGATGCGCGGGAATTTGATCGCGCGCAGTTTGTTCCCGTGGTCCTCGTCTTCGCCGATGACCCCGGAGACGCCGCGCAGCGCGCAGGACACGGCCCGGGCGCAGCACTTCTTGATGAGCTTGAGGTCGGCCTTGTTGGACGGCGCGGCGCGGCTGTAGTAGCCGCTCTTCTGCACCAGCGTCTTTTCGGCGCCGAGCATCTCCGCGAACTGCTTGGCAAACCAGCCGCCGACATTGACCTTGTCCAGCCGCGGATGGCCGAAGGCGTCGCGCGGCACTTCCTCGCCCCTGGACTGAAGCTCCTGGATGATGTTCTCGACGCAGGCACCCTCGGAGACAAAGATGTTCACGCAGTCGTTTTCGTCCATGACCCGGCGCAGGCGCGCCGCCTCGCCCGCCACGTCTAGCGCCATCTCCGGCACGTACACGGCATGCACTTCCTTGCGCATGCGGCTCAGGCCGACTTCCGGCACGAACGCCATGTCATCCAGCAGCTTCCGGTATGCGGCGGCTGTGGCAGCCGTGAGCCAGCCGCAGTTGCGGCCCATGACCTCGTGCACGATCAGCATGCGCGGGTTGGCGTTGTGCTCGGCCACGACATTGGCAAAGAAGCGCGCGCCCTGCTCGGCCGCGGTCCAGGCGCCGAGGCTCTGGCGGATCGGGTAGACGTCGTTGTCAATGGTCTTGGGGAGCCCCACCACGGTCAGCGCATAGTTGTTGGCCTTGAGAAAGGCAGCCAGGTCTGCCGCTGCGGTGTTGGTGTCGTCCCCGCCAATGGTGTGCAGCACATCCACGCCATCCTTCACAAGCTGGTCCGCCGCGACTTTCTGCGGGTCCTGACCCTCCTGCACCAGGCCGCGCTTGATGCAGTCCTTCACGTTCGTGAGCTTCACGCGGCTGTTGCCGATCGGGCTGCCGCCGTGCCGCGTCAGCGCCAGGGCCTTCTGCCGCACGCCCGGGGTGACCGGCAGGCTTTCGCCCTTGAGCAGCCCCATGTAGCCGTTGACGTAGCAGATAATCTCGACCTCCGGGGCCACCTTGCTGTAGCTCTCGATCAGGTAGCCGATCGCGGAACTCAGGCACGGAGCCAGCCCGCCGGCGGTCAGCAGGCCCACTTTCTTCACGGTAACGCTCATGGAAACTCCTGGGGGGGGTGGATGTAAAAAATACGGCAGGATCATGGGATATTCCGCGGTCTACGGGCAAGTGGAAATAACGGTCCAAAACTGCGGGCGAGATATTCTCCGCTCCAGACTCTCGTAAATCCGGACCACCTATAGGCGGTCTGGCACTGTTAGTCTCATACTTTCGGAAGTATGAGACTGGAGCCGGAGCGCGCTGGGCCAGCGAATGCGGTGGGACATGGTCTTGGCACGGAAACAGGGATGTTGTGGGGATTCAGGAAAAGCCCATGGGGGCGGGCCACCGCGGTGAATGCCCGCCAAGGACTATGGCCCCATGACCGTTCCGCCGGCCACGCCCGGCAGCCCGCAGGCCACCGCCACGATCGTGCGGCCGATGAACAGCTCCTCGCCGTTGGCAACCGCGGCGACGCGGTCACGAACGGTGACGTCCACCTCGGGGTCCGCCGCACCGGCCCGCGTCGCCAGCTCGAGCACCTGCTTGCGCAGGGCGCTTTCGGCAAAGGCCTGGGCGGCGGCCATCTCCGCAAAGACCGGCGCCCCGGCCACACCTGCCACGTGGAAGTCGCCGCGTTCGTCCGGGCCGATCTCGGCGCGGCGCTCGACGCGGATGCCGCTGGTGATGGCGCCGATGGCGTTGGCCACGTCGCCATCCGTCGGGATCACGGTCTCGGTGTTGAGCCGCTGCGCCGCGCCGGGGAGGAAAAACGCCGCGGGCGCGCCAATGCCGATCACCGGGATCCCCAGGCGCAGGTCCACGCCGAGGTCGTCACGCGTTTCCCGCAGCCCGCGCGCCAGCAGCGCGCGCGCCACAAAGCCGTGGTCGCCTTCCACGCTGCGCGTGCCGGTCAAATCCACCAGGCGCGTCATGAGCAGCTCGCGCGCCACGCGCCGCACCACCAGCTCGTCCGCCAACTGCGCCAGCGCATCCGCATCCAGGCCGTCCGGCTCGCCGGCCAGGGCGGCGTAGCGGCGCGCCAGCGTGGCATCCCAGAGCGCCATGCGCCCCAGCAGGTGCAGCGCGTCCGTGGGGGTGAAGCCGAACGCGCGCACCAGCTGGTTCTCAAGCAGCGGCTCGATGTCAAGGAAGGCCGGCTTGAGGCAGCCGGTCGCGGCCACGAGCTGCTGGGCGCAGGCCGGGCCTTGCGCGAGCACATCCAGGATGGCCTGCTGGCGGGGCGTCATCCCGGCCGCGGCAGGCGTCGGCAGACGCGCGTAGACTGCGCGTGACGTGGCGTCGGCCAGCGCCGTGCGGTGCGCTTCCATCCAGGTCAGGCAGGCCTCGATCCCCGCGGCCGTGGCGTTCTCGCCCAGGCGGCAGACGGGTGTCACGCGGCGCGGCCCCACGTGCCACGCGTGGCGGTCGTGGCGGATTTCGCTGTCGCCGCCCAGCCCCAGCGTGCGCACGGCGAGCGCCTGGACGTGCGTGCGCCAGTGCCCCACCGTGGCGCCATCCGGGTCGGTGCGCACCGTGCCGCCGCGCAGCACGGCCGTGTCGGAGGTGGTGCCGCCGATGTCGATCACCAGCGCGTCCGGCAGCTCGCAGAGGAAGCGCGCGCCGGCCACGCTGGCGGCCGGGCCGGAGAGCAGCGTCTCCACGGGCCGCACCAGCGCAGTCTCCAGGTTCATCAGCGAGCCGTCGCTGCGCACGACCATCATGGGCGCATGAATGCCGCGGGCTTTCAGGGAGTCGCGCAGCCGCTCCATCAGCGCCTGCAGGCAGGGCACGATGCGCGCATTCAGCGCGGCGGTCTCCGCCCGCACGCGGTAGTTGCGGATGCTGGAGACCTCGTGGCCACAGGTCACCGGCAGGCCGGTGGCTTCGCGCAGGAGCGCCCGGATTTCCAGCTCGTGCGCGGGGTTGACGTGGCTGGCGTAACCGGTCACGGCAAAGGCGCGCACGCCCTCGTCCGCCACCAGCTGCTGCGCCACGCGGCGGATTTCGCCCGGGTCAACGGGATGTCGCGGCACGCCATCGATCCCCATGCGGCCGCGCACGGTTCGAACCGGGCGGTGGTGGATGTGTCCCTCGAAGTCGTCGCCATCGACCGGCGGCAGGAGCAGCAGACCGACCTTCTGCCCCTTCCCCTCGACAATCGCGTTGGTGGCCAGCGTGGTGGAGACCGACACCATGGCCACCTGCCGCAGGAGCGCCTCCGGCAGCTTTGCCAGGGCGGCGTCGATGCCGATGGCGTAGTCCCAGTGGGAGGTTGGCGCCTTGGCCTTGGCCAGCACGCGGTTGGCGCCCCAGTCGAAAATAGCGGCATCGGTGTAGGTGCCGCCAGCGTCGATGCCCAGCCCAATCCCCGCGCGGCGACGCGTCGCTGCGCGGGGATTGGGCTTTGTTTGGGAATCCGGACCGGGCGCCGCACCCGCAAGCGCAGCTACCGGCGGCAGGGCCGTGAGGCGGCGGGCGACGGCATCGAACTGCGTGGTGAAACGCGGGGGAACGTGCAGGATACGCTCGTCCTCCGCGCCCGTGAGCAGCGCAGTCAGCAGCTCATGCGATCCTGTGAGCTCCTCGTAGCACCACTTGTTCTCGGAGGCCATCCGGCGCGCGATGTCCGCGCAGTGACGGTTGCCGATCCCGGTGTCAATAAAGGCGGCACGCTGGTAGTTTTTTTTCCAGCTTGCGAGGAAATCCGCGATGGCCGTGGCGTTTTCCGCTCCGTGCTGCTCCTCCCATTCGGTCCGTTCGGCCGAGGCGCACGCGCCGCCGGAGCCCATCCCCTCCTCCACCCATCCGGCGGAAACGTAGTAGGTGCCCGGGAAGCGGCTGAACTGCTCGCGATAGGCGGCATCGGAGCCGAGGAAGAGCGCAATGCAGTCGTGCACGCGCGGAATCCGCAGCGGGATGCCGCGGGCGGTGAGGCCGACGGTGCCGCGGCCGCACACGCCGTAGGCGATGGCAATGGCGTCCGCGCTGCCACCGGAGGAAACCGCGTCGATCCGCTCCTGCAGGCGGCGGCGCAGGTCGTGCGGGGTCTGGTGCAGCTTGCCGGGAAGCAGGTCCAGCGTCAGCGTTGCCGGAATCCGCGAGGCCAGAGCACGCAGGTCGGCGGCCAGCACGCCACAGGCGAGGACGTGGATGCGCAGAGGAGATAACGGGGAGGTAGCCATGGAAACAGTTTCACTGTTCCACGCTCAACTTTCAACGCTCAACTTTCAACCGGGCAGGCGCAGACGGGGTCACCGCACAAGAATCCGCGGCGGGGCGTCGAGCCGGACCGGCAGGCCCAGAAACACCGCCTGCCCCAGCGTGTGCGCATCCCAGTTGCAGAGCCGGAAACAGCCGTGCGACTCCATGTTGCCGATGGTCTCCGGGTGCGGCGTGCCGTGGATGCCGTATCCCGGCAGGCTCAGCGAGACCCAGTAGACCCCTACGGGGTTGCGCGGACCGGGCGGCAGGATCAGCTTGCGCCCGATCTCGCGGGCGCGGGCGGACTCCGGAAAATTCGCCGGGTCAAACGTATAGTTCGGGTGCGGCGCGACATTGGACACCTTCAGCTCGCCCAGCGGCACCTTGGCGCGGTCGCGCGCAATCGAACAGGGAAACGAGCAGACCATCCGCCCCCGGGCATCGTATCCGCGCAGCCGGAAGCACTGCGTGTCGATCGTGATCTGCCTGACATCCAGCTTCCGCTCCTCGGGGCGCACATTCGGCACGCAGATGCTGCGTCCGGCCAGCCCCTCCTCCCAGTTGGTGATTCCCGGGTTGAGCAGCCGCAGGAAGCCCTGGCTGGCGTGGAACTTCTCAGACAGGAGCTCCACCGGCGAGCTGCAGGCCATGGCCGGAAGAGCGGCAGCCGCCTCCCAGTCCCCGGGCGGTTCGCCCACCTGCGCCAGATCATTGGTGGTGACGGCATACAGCACAAATGGGGGTGCCGGGTCATCCAGCAACGCCTGCCGCATCACCGCGGCCTCCGGCGCATTCGTCCACAGGGCGTAGCGGCAGTCCAGCAAGGCCTGCCGCGTCTTCACGCCTGACTGGCCGTCGATCAGCCCGCTGCCGAACCCGCGCCGGTCCAGCGCAATCTGCAGCACCGCCGTCTCGCGCACACCGGCCTTGAGCAGCGGAACTACGGCCCGCACCGCCGCCACGGTCTTCGCCAAGGGACCGGCTGCCTCCGCCGTTGCCGGCGGCGCCGCGGTTGCGGACTGGAACCCCTCCTCATAGCCGGCAACCACCGGCTGCAGCAGGTCCGGCGGCAAGTCCTCCGGCTCCTGCGCGAAGCCGACACCTGCCACGAGGAACAACACCGATGGAATCCAAGACTTCACGAGACAAAGCATAGCCCGAATGCAAGCACGGGCCAAGCCCCATCGATTCCGAAATACATCCTGGATTGCATTCCTGCGCACAAGAGGTAAACTTATTGCAGATAGAACGCTGGTGGAATCGCTTCACGTTTGTTTTTTGAGCGGTAACGATACGCCGATGGAAAACAACGAGCTAAAAATAGGCGGCGCGCCGCCGTTTGAAGCCTCCTATGCGGAGGCTGTTGCGTCCTATGCGTGTCCGCACTGCAGCCATTCGTTCGGCAGCGCCTCCGGCCATCCGGGGGCCTTGCTGACCCTGGCACGCTGCCCGGACTGCGACAACCCTTTCCTGGTCCCGGGGCGGCTCGGCGACTTCGTGCTGCTTGAGCGGATCGCGCTGGATGGCAGGGGAAACCTCTACCGCGCCACCGGCCACAATCTCCCCCATGCCGTGGCAATCAAGGTTCTATCGTCTTCCGCAGGAGCCGGCAGTGAGCTGCGCGATCGTCTCAGCCAGAACGTCCGCACGGCCACGCAGCTGGACAACCCGCACGTCGCGAAAGTCCATGCGCTCGGAATGGTCAGCGATCTTCCCTTTGTGGTGATGGAGTTGGCAGCCGGAGAATCGCTGGCGTCCCGGCTGCGGGGCGCGCCGCAGATGACGGAGCCGGAAGCCCTGCGCATGGCGCTCGACGTGACGGACGGGCTGACGGCCATGCACGACGCCGGCCTCCTTCACGGAAATGTCCAGCCGGACAGCATCCGGATGGGCGCGGACGGGGCAGCCCGGCTGACCAATCCCGGCCTGCTTGGCGCACAGCACAAAGACGCCATGGGCGGCTTCCTGGGCGCGCCCATGTACATTGCGCCGGAGCTGATCAAGGGGGCAGCCGACACACCGCACAGCGACATCTACAGCCTCGGCGTCACCCTCTATTGCCTGCTCGCGGGTCGGCCGCCCTTTTCCGGCACGACCACCGACGAGATATTCAAGGGGCATCTTTTTGCCGTGGTCTTCCCGATCGGCGTGTATGCCCCCGCCCTGTCCGGGCCGACGCGCGAGATCATCAGCCGCATGATGCGCCGCGATCCGGCGGAGCGCTTTGCCAGCTGCCGCGAGCTCACGGCGGCGCTGCGGGGCGCCATGCACGCGCTGGAGGCCGCCCCGCCGGCGCCTGTGCCGGCGGCGCCTCGACCGGTCGCGCCGCCAACACCCCACCGGCACCTGTTCAAGCTGCTCGTCGCACTCTGCATCGCGGGCGGCATGGAGCTTTGCTCGCTTCTGCTGACGTATGGTCCATTCGGTCAGCCGGACCTGTCGCGTGACGTAATCCTGCCCGAACGCATCCTCCACAAGACAATTCCGCCCACGACGTTACGCCGGCCGTTCGGGCCGGCCGCGGTGGCCGCTGTCAGCACCTGTACCCGGCAATCCAGGCCTGAATGGAGCCATGCCACCATCGGCGCGACCGTCGCGCACGGCATGACGCTCTGGCGTGGCGACTCTGTGACCATCATCGGAGACGGGGCCGGCATCGGCGGCACCAGCGACCACTTCCGGTTTGTGAACACCCGCGTGAAAACCCCGTACATTTTTTCCCTGCGCGTCACGCGCATTGCCGCCACACACCCGCGCGCCAAAACCGGCATCATGGTGCGCAGCAGCAACACGGCGGCCGCATCGTGCGTATTTGTCGGGTTCACGGGCAACGGCAACCTGCTGTTCCAATGCCGGCGCCGGGATGGCGACGAACTGGAAACCGTCCGCACGTCCGTTGTGCCGCTGGACGGCTGGAGTCCCTGCTACCTGAAGCTGGAAAACCTGGGTGACCGGTTTCGCGCAATGGTCTCGCGGGACGGCACCACGTGGGAGTTTTTCGGCACCTGTCAGGCGGCCATGCAGACGCACAGCCAGGTCGGCATGGC
>SESD01001034.1_pt1 | contig 16007 bp, 15 predicted proteins | sample 3171411 | NCBI WGS metagenome assembly SESD01 (sample SAMN06051880, study PRJNA518727) | freshwater metagenome | biome: subpolar coniferous forest; feature: holomictic lake; material: water; isolation source: holomictic Lake 442, 16.5 m depth | place: Canada: near Kenora, Ontario | collected...
ACTCAACTTTCACTGGCAATTCCTGATTCTCTTCGGAAGGTTCTCAATATCAAGAAGCAATCCAGTGTCATCTGTTGCAACATCAATGAGGTTTGACAGTCTTTCCTCTTCACCAAGTGCAAATAGCGTCATGGCAAGCGCCCCCAGTGAAACAGTTGGATCACCGCTTTCAATGCGCAAATATGTTTGTTTCGAGATGCATGTCCTTTGACACATCAAGTCTACCGAGAGGCTTCTCTTCCTTCTGGAGACGGAGATGTCTGACCCGAGTTTTGTAAGAATTTTTTTTAGTTTTGGCGACATGACATCGATGTATTTAGACCTCATGCATCACTCCTTAGTTAACTTTAGGTATTATACATCATACATTCCTACTAATTGGAATTTTTTAAGGCCACAAGTTCCGTGGCTTCCCCCCACAAAATTGAGCCATGCATTCTTGCTTAAAAAATGAGCACCCTAACAATCCCCAGTTGATGCACGGTCTTCCAGCGAGCTTGACCTGATTTGTCCACAGATTCGGTGCATAACTTATACAGCGTGTGGGTCTCTTGAAAAGTGGATTGTGCAATCTACAAATGACCGACCTCAGCCGCCCTACCCTACCCCATCCACAATTGGGATGCCGCTAGGATTCTCAGGTTTGCGTTGCCACCATCATCAAGCAAACACGCCATGTTCTATGCGGCCCAGTGTATTCACCACAGCCACAGACCCTAGTTCGGTATCCAAAAGAGACAGCGGGCTTGTGCCGCCCAATGCTGCATTCGGGCTTTTAAGCCAGTTCAATGCAGCATGTTCGTCTTCAAATACCTCTGCTGCACGCTCGATCACCTGTGCCAAGCGCACCAGTTTTCCAGATTCGTCCCTACTTAAAACACCCTCTTTTTTGCGCCGTGCCAGCGTCCGTTCTGGAATATCCAGCGCCCGCGACAACTCGGCTTGACCAATGCCCATCACCTGAACTGCGGACTCCACCGCTTTGGCTGATATTCCCTGGCGCACCAATGCAATCCACTCAAGGACTGAGCGTGGCAGTGCATGTAGCACAGGCTCGCCTCCCAAAATCATTGCAGCGGACAAGCCAACCACTTCATCGACCGTCAAAGTTCCAGTAGCCATCAGATTCCTTTATTCATGCCAAGTGGCATTTATTATATGCACGAATTGCAGACGACTAACGCTACATCTCTTAAGTGGCATCTTTGGTTCCCCCTATTTGCCAACGGAAAAATAGGACAAAGTACTGCAATTACCTACAATGTGATACACAACACATGAAGAAGATTTTTATGTCTGCATCTCAAATGTCAATACGTATTGACACCAAAACCAAAGAGCGATTGAGTCAAATTGCTAATCGGCAAAAAAGATCATCGCATTCCAATGCCGTTGAAGCTTTGAATTTTTTTATTGTGCAAAAGGAAAAAGAGTATTTGTGGAATAAAAGTTGCATCGATTCACTAAATAATTTTGAGGAAACAGGATTGCATGTAACTCAAAACGAAGTAGAGAAATGGATGGATTCGTGGGGAACAAATAATGAATTACCAGTTCCTATATGCCACATCTAATTTACACGCAACAAGCTTTATGTGATTTGGTTAGATTGAGGAATTTTCTAGCAAAGAAAAGCCCAGAATCATCGATTCGCGCAGTGACAATAAGCTTGGATGTACGCAAGTTGAACAATAAATCCGCATGTTCAGACTTCCTGATCCGCGTGGAATTGGGTTTGGCACTCTTTTCCATAAAAAATGAAAATTCTTCCTGGGAGGACTGGCGATTTTCCAAAAATAAAGTGCCAAATCAATTTCCTGAAATTGTTATGAAATACGCATACGGATCAGGAAATCTGATGTTATACATCCTTGGAAGTTTTGCAGCAATAGTTCACTCGTTTTGAGCACGAATACCTGTGAAGGGAAAATCATACGTCAGAATCGTCTTGGACGGAAAAAAAATTTTTTCTAACCGATACCAGTTGAACGATTCTGACTATGTTGAACCTCAGTGAAGGACAGGCCGGTTTGAGATTTGCAGGTAATCCCAATACTCACGGACGATTGTTTTGGAAGCGAAGACCGGATCGATTTCCAGTGTTCATGTGATTAATTCGTCATTCCCAGCATGAAGACCCAACTCATGCAGAATCACTTTGCCAAGTGTTGAGTTCAGGCTATGAAGGGCTGATAGCGGTAATGCACGGATCGCATGCTTTTGCTTGACAGGAAGGATGTGGTTCAACACATGTATAGCTTCATCAATGTCCTTTGGCCACTTGGAGCTACTGTTTGTCATGGTCTGTTCATACAGTCTTAGCCTGAGCCGCTGCTGGCAACCATCGGTACAGCGTTGGGATCGAAAGACCGAGGGTCTCAGCGACTTCTTTGGGACGAATTCCTGTACCAAGCAACTTGCGAGCCGCATCAATTTTGTTATCGGTCATCTTCGGTTTTCTACCTCCAAGACGACCACGAGCCTTTGCAGCGGCAAGTCCGGCTTTTGTACGCTCAACGATCAGTTCACGCTCCATTTGTGCCATAGCAGCCATGATGTGAAAGAAAAACCGCCCTGTACCAGAAGACGTGTCAATTCCGTCAGTGATTGAACGGAACTGGATACCACGACCTTCAAATTTAGTGACAAGATCGACTAAACCCTTTACAGTTCGCCAAAGCCGGTCAAGTTTCCATACAACCAGAGAATCACCAGCGCGAAGATGTGAGATCGCTTGTTCAAGTCCAGTTCGGTTTGCTTCGGCACCCGAAACTTTGTCTGTAAATGTTCGTTCGCATCCCGCATTTTGTAGCGCATCCATCTGAAGCGCTAAATCTTGATCGTCAGTAGAGACACGTGCATAACCGATAAGCATTATGATTCCTTCTTGAAACTCAATGCATTATAACGAATTGAGAAAAATAAATCAAGAACGAGTTTTGAGAAGGAAATTGACCTGTATTTTTGACTTTTTTGGTGGGAGCCGTGGACTTCTCAAAAACCTTCGTTTGCGAGAATGAATTAAATTTCACTGAGTCTCTTTTTTTTCTGATGTCTTACCACTTTCACGAGCAGCTTCAAAATGTTCATCCCACTCACCGAGTCTCTTGCGCACTGTTATAGGAATGGCTTTGGTAAGTCGCTCTCGAAAAATAGCACTCTGAGTCTGTTCAAAAGTTACATCCTTGAAAACAAGTTTGAATGTAGGTATTTCACTTTTAGCACTGTCTAAGCCTTTAAATAATTCATCTCGCAATTTAACTCGGTCCAAAGCTAGATCTTTTTTTCCTTGTGAGATTCCACTTTTATGCCTACTGAAGATTAGGTCAAGAGCGTCATTCACTATTTGAGTAGCTTGCTTTTCAAGCAAATCCCTCACGCCGATTGAATGTGCTAACAACTGGGTTTCGTAAGCATTCAATAATTTTTTGAACTCATCTTTTTTCTCCTTCTCAATCAGATGTCCAAAATCCAAAATATCGTAGACAAAACGTTTTTCAATGCTATTTCTCTCTCGCCCGAGACTTGCTTCACTGACTTTGATCATCAAAGCCACCCCATTGGACTCAGCGGCCACGCCATTAACGAACGCAGGGACATCTATCTCAACATCACGCATTTCACTAAATGCACTCAACTTTGATTCAATAAGACCTTCAAGCTCGCCCTTTGCATCAGAATTAAGTAATCCTTTAGGAATTGGGAGTTTTATTTTTGATAACTTTGCACGAGTAACTTTGTATTCTGTAAATTGGAATTTTGTATTGAATACTCGCGTGATCCGTGCCAAGTCAACCGGAATTGGAGGGTTGTTCTTTAAAGCGATAGCTGTCTTCTCCACCTCAACAGGTGTGATTGCATGACGGCCAATTTCTGCATCTTGCGGTTTCGTTTCTGTACCTTCAGCAGCTACTGCTTTAGCCAACTGTGCGGCAGGATTAGCGCCTAGCATCAATCCGTTTGGAGCTATTGGCGCTGGGGGAGCGGGTGCTTTCATAAAAGCATCTGGTTGCGGTGAATGCATTCCCATAGGCTTTGTTGAATCGGCGGCAGGTTCTGAAACATGAGATTCAGGAGGTGCTTCTACCGAACGGGGTGTTGGAGACCAAACCATCATATTTTCATCTGAAAGAAGTACGCCTACGCGCAGTCCAAGTTGAGATCGTAATGAAAATCCTTGCGTGTTCGCCAGTTTATGCAAAAATTCAAGTGCTGACAATTCACCATAACCAACCCGAAAAACTTCTTCGTCGGAATCTAATGCTACGGTGATGTTTAGTTGATCTATTTCTTTGATACGCTTACCAAGCGCTTCAGCTACTGCTAATGTCATACCTGGCGCAATAAAAACGATACGTTGCTTTGCAGCATAAATTAAACTTATTAACGCCGCATCATCAACTGCACAAAAGGTATTCATTTTTTCTCCATTAGATTTCAATAATATGTAAATATTAGATAAAACAGTTGTTAAACAACCCCACCCATACCCTCAATAAAGGTATCAATAAAATTCCTGATTTTTTCAGCAATACGCCTAAGAATGCTTTTCCTCTCGCCAATCTTCGGCTTGTAACTCAGGGATTCTTTAATTTCTTGATCCCGTGGCATTCTGTTTGCAAACGTGTATGTACCAAGCAGTTTTTGAAGTTCTTCAGGGCCGATTTTTTCATCAGTGCATAACTTGTGAAAGGCCGCTGTTTGCTGCTCAGTCCAAAATTTTGCGAATGCAGCAATGACATTTTCTTCAGGTTTGATTTTTGGCAGGTTTTCATCAATGAAGGTTTTGATCAAATCACGCTTGCTGCGCAACTGGGCTTCACCTGCAATCATGTCCAGAATTTCTTTTTGACGCTTTTTCGCTTCTTCGGGCTTCAGTTTACTTAAACCAAGTAGCAAATTCAGGATATAGGCTACATTGATTTCGTCACGATGAATCAATGTCAGTTCAAAGTCCACATCATCAAGAATTGATGCCTTTTCACCTTCACCAGTTTTCTTCGCCTTGTCGTGAAGGTCTAAATACTTACTTTTGTAATCTTCAAACTGTTGCGGTGACAAATCAAGGTCAGCATCCGTGTATTCAGAAAAGACTGTCAATACATTCTTCAAACGAAGTAACTCACGGAATTTCATGATGAATGCCAACTGAGCCTTTTCATCTGGCAAATCATCAACACTTTTGACCATTGGGGTCATTGCCAATAATTCTTCGGTTGCCTTGTTGAATTTCAGGATGTAGTCGTCATACGGCTCAAGCAAGACGGTTTCCTTGGCATCCTTGTTTGAGAACAGTGCAATTGCTTCGTCAGTTGCATTTTTGAGGTTCCGAAAACAAATGATGTTGCCCTGAGATTTGCGCTCATTCAAGATGCGGTTTGTTCGTGAGAACGCCTGAATCAACCCGTGGTGGCGCAAACTTTTGTCAACGTACATGGTGTTCAAGCGAGGGCTATCAAAACCCGTCAGGAACATGTTCACTACCAAGAGGATGTCCACCTCTCCAGCACGAACCCGCTTGGCGATGTCCTGGTAGTAGGCATAAAACGATTGGGTGTCATTGGTGCTGTATTGCGTGCCAAACATCACGTTGTAGTCTGCGATGTAGCTGTCCAACTTATCACGGCTGTTTTGGTCTATTTGAGCCGTAGGCGGCACATCAACTGCCTCTTCCGGAATGAGTCCATTGGCCTGCGGATTTTCTTCATTGGCGGCATAACTGAAGATCGTGGCAATGCGAAGTGGCTTGACAGCATCCACCTGTTTTTCTTTGAACAGGTCATAGTATTTGGTCAGCGTAGCCACACTGCTGACGCAAAACATGGCTGTGAAATCAGGGTGCTTTGTCTTTTGACGATGATGGGCCAAAATGTATTCAGCGATTTTTTCAAGCCTCAAAGGGCTTTCCATCATCTCTTTTTCGTCAATCGCATCTACTTCAATATCGAGGTTGCTTGCATCGGCTTTCTGCTTGTACCTACCCACGTATTCCACTGAAAAGCGCAATACGTTTTCGTCCCTGATGGCATCAACGATCACATACTTGTGAAGGCATTTGCCAAATAAATCTGCTGTGGTTTTTGTCAGGCCGTTGCTGTTGTTGGCATTGTCAGCAAAGATGGGTGTACCCGTGAAGCCAAACATCTGGGCATTTTTGAAAAATGACTTTATGTTTTTGTGGGTGTCTCCAAATTGGCTCCGGTGGCATTCATCAAAAATGAAGACCACTCGCTTATCCTGGAGGTGATACAACTTAGCTTTGTAACCGTCTTTGGTGATGGCGTTGTTGAGCTTTTGGAGTGTGGTGACAATGAGCTTACTGGTGTCATCAGCCAGTTGCTTCACTAGGTGGTGGGTGTCAGTGGTGCTATCCACACTGCCTTTTGAGAAGCCGTTGAATTCCCTTGCTGTCTGGTAGTCCAAGTCCTTGCGATCAACGACAAAAACGACTTTATAGACTTTTGACAACCGCTGAATGATCTGACTGGCCTTGAACGATGTCAGTGTTTTTCCCGAACCAGTTGTGTGCCAAATGTAGGCATTGTCATTGCTGTTTTTGACTTGTTCAACCAGCGCTTCCGCTGCATAGAACTGGTAAGGCCGGAACACCTTGAGCACACCACTCTCAGTGATCACAATGTAGTGTGTGACCATCTTGGAAACGTGGCACGGCTTCAAAAATTCAGAAGCGAACATGCCCAAATCGGAATGGCGCTTGTTCTCGATGTCCGTCCAAAAGAAGGATTGCTGGAACGACTGCTTTTTGTTATTCGAGAAATACTTGGTGTTTACACCGTTGCTGATCACAAAAATCTGAACGTACTGAAACAGTCCCGCTCCAGCATCGTAGGATTCATGCTGATAGCGATTAATCTGGTGGAACGCCTCTTTAAGCTCCTTGCCACGGCGTTTCAATTCAATTTGAACCAGTGGCAGACCATTGATCAGGATCGTCACGTCATAACGGTTCTTGCGCTTGCCTTCAACTGCAATTTGGTTCGTCACCTGGAACTCGTTGACGCACCATTCATCACAGTTCAAAAAGCTGATGTAAGCCGTTTCACCATCATCACGTTTCAGTGCAAACTTGTCGCGCAAAATCTTGGCACGCTCAACGATGGTTCCAGTGTTGAGGTGGTGCAGGATGCGTTCAAACTCGGTATCTGTGAATTGAATGTCACCGTTATGAATTTGTAACTGACGCTTCAGGTTGGCAAGCATTGCAACTTCACCATCAATACGCACCCGCTCGTATTCCATTCCTTCAAGCTGCTTTAAAAGGTTTTCTTCAAGGATGTATTCGGATTGGGTGGACATGGTGACAGGTGGTGTGACAGTGGCGAACTAGACGAACATTTGTTGCAACAAGCCTTGTTTGTATTGTTTTGTGGCTTCGAGTTGCGATTTTACGTTATAGATTTTTTCATCTATCGCAGAGATGAATGAAACGATTTCAGTTTGTTCTTTTTCTGAACTTGGCAAAATGAAATTTAAATCTTCAAGGTCAGAATTTTTTAAATTGTTAATACTCGTTCCAGCAAGGATTATTTTTAAATAATTTTTATATTGCTGTATTTGCAAAACATAACTAACAAAATTATTTTTAGGTCTCAAAATACTGCAAAACGCTCCAACGGTAAGTTTACCGCTATAGTCGCCATGATATACGCCTGTTTTGCCTACTAGATTTTTACTTCCGTTCGCCATACAAATGGCAATATCATTTTTTTGTAAAGTAATGTTTTCTGAGCAATCTTTGCTGACAAATTGTAGGTCACTATCAATAGTCATTATTGGAAACCTAAAAATAGTTATTTTGAGTATATGACTTAATATCATGAAATCTGTTATTGAAGATTAAATTTACTAATAAACCTGTAAAAACCCAAAAACTGCCAAAGCTGCTCAGTTATACTAGAGCAACTTGAGTAAAATGAGTAATGTAGAGTTTTGTCTGCTTCGTCTCTTTTAATAATTATTTTAGTAATAATCTAATCGGCTATGGCTTCTAAAATTATGCAATGATGACGACAGCTCCAAAACAAGATCGTCGTATCCAGCCTTTGTATTTCTAAATATGTCCTTGACAATATGACAGCGTTTTACCCCAGATATTACATGCTCCACAACAACTCTAATACTTGATATCAGTCTGTTATTTGATTTATCATCTTCGGTTAATTTTTTTCCTTTAGGTTTTTTCTTTGGTTGATATATATTTACTCCTTCTATTTTTAGACCTTGAAAGCCTGTATCTTGGTATAGATCGCTACCGACTGGGAGTTTAAATTGCTCTTCATCGGCAATTTTCTTGTCATGCTTTTTACCTTCGTGAGTACAACCTAAGTATTTGATTTGCCTATCATTTATTCCGATCACGATATTATTTTTAATTGTATGATGTTTCTTTTTACCGCTATAAAACATCTCTTGAACCTCATTATTTGAAGGGCGAACAATTGGTCTTTCTGTGCCGTCTATTGCATATGGCTGAGTTTCTTCAAGCTGAAGGCGCTTTATAATGTCTTCGGTTATTCTGGCTGGTACGTAACCGAGTGCTGAAAAAGTAACTTTAAGGATGTGGCTAAGTTGGTGTATTAAAGTGTTTGCTGTTCCTTGAGTGATACCAAAAGAGTAAGCAATGACTTCCTGAAGCGGATATGTTTTCAAGTAAAAGAGAATGAAAAATAAGCGGTCATCGATTGTTTTCAAAGAGGGAGGTCGCCCACCATTTTTAGGATCTCTAGATTCTTGATTCGTATGTTTTTCCCATTGCTCGGAAAATGTTTTGCTGAGATCGTTGAACTCACTGATTGTTAAACTAGTGAGACTTATAAACGTCTTTTCATTGAGTATTGCTGAATTGTATGAAAACATAATAAATTTAAATCAATAATATAATATTTAGATAACTGAAGTTAATATTTAAAATTAAGTTCAATAGGTTTCCAATAAAGTCTAATAATTAACTTTTCATTTTTTATATTCGACGATCTTAAAACAAGTAATCCGCTATCTTTTACGTCAGACGATGTATAACTGTGGCCTCTGTAGAAACTTCCAAGCTCTCCGAGTTTCTTTTCTTCCCACTCAGGAAACTCCCCACCCTGATCATCCTTAAACCGAATCTCTTGACTGAAAATCTTCTGCATCACGCCCTTCTTGTATTGTTCAAGAAGTTCATGTTTTTGGGTTAGATGGTTGATTTTTTCGTCTATTGCAGACAGGAAGGTGGCGATTTTGGTTTGCTCCTGAAATTCAGGAAATCCAATAATAAAACCCCGTATTGATTGAAAATTTAAACCCTCCCGACCTCCGCCAACTTGCGTACTTTGAATCAAATTTTGACCTCGTGTCGAGCTTAAAAATGATTGAATGAACTTTGGAGAGTATTTGCTATTTGGACGAATAATGCATACGTGCTGATTCACATTTCCGTCTTTGAAATCGGGTGGAACTATGCAGGTTCTTCCAATTGAAGCTCCTGTTATATTTAGAAGAATATCATTAGCTTTAACTTCTGTTCCACTCATTGATGAATGAATTTCTTCTGAAATAAAAATTACATCGTCGAACAACAATTTGTCTGAATTAACATTCTGACTTCTAATAAAAGGAATCCCAAACGTTTTGTATACAGCCGATCCGCCCCGTGGTGTACTACCGCTTCCAATCTTTGATGTTATTACCCAAGTTTTTTATTGACCCAGGGTGTGCAAAAACTTGTAAACCTCAAAGCAGGCGCATTCATGCCGCATCTCCCACACCAGTAAATGGCGGCTCAATCCCAAGCTCATTGCAAAACCCAGCTATAAGAAAATCCGCTTCCTTGCTGTCCAATTCAAGCTTCACCAACTTTTGAGAGATAACTGACAGATCAATAGAATCCTGTGCCTCAAACGTGTCCACATAGCGCGGAATGTTCAGGTTGTAGTCATTGCCTGCAATGTCTGCCATAGACGCGACACGGCTGTATTTATCCTCGTTGGTGCGTGCCTTGTAGGTGGCAATGATCTTGTCGATGTGCTCAGGGCGAAGGATGTTTTGAGTCTTCACCTTGTCAAAGTGCTGACTGGCATCAATGAACAAAATGTCATCAGCGTGCTTACGGCACTTCTTCAAAACCAGAACACAAGTCGGGATCGATGTGCCATAAAAGATGTTGGCAGGAAGGCCGATCACAGCATCCAGGCAATTCAGCTTTTCAATGAGGTATTGCCGGATTTGGCCCTCTGCACCACCACGGAATAGAACACCATGCGGCAATACGATTGCAGCGGTTCCGTCTTCAGTCAGGTGATAAACGATGTGCTGCACAAACGCAAAATCAGCTTTTGTTTTTGGTGCGAGTCGTCCGTACTGACTGAATCGGTCATCACTCATGAACAGTGGGTCAGCACTCCATTCAGCAGAAAAAGGAGGATTGGCAACAATGGCATCAAAATTCATTTCACTGTGCTGCGGGTACTCAAGGGTGTCTTCTTGCTTGATGTTGAAATCCGCATAGTGAACGTCATGCATGATCATGTTCATGCGTGCCAAGTTGTACGTGGTACGGTTCATTTCCTGGCCGTAAATCTTGTCAACTTCGCCCACTTCACGTTTCACGCGCAAAAGAAGTGAGCCGCTTCCGCAAGTTGGATCGTAGGCACTTTTGAGCTTTTTGCGCCCCAATGTCACCAGCTTTGCAAGCAGGGATGACACAGGCTGCGGCGTGTAGAACTCACCCGCTTTTTTTCCGGCACCAGACGCGAATTCACCAATCAGGTACTCATAGGCATCACCCAGTACGTCAGCGCTGGTGTCGGACAAATTGAAATCAATGTTGTCCAAGTGAACCAACACTTTTGCAACCAAGTCATTTTTCTGCTTTTCAGTCGAACCCAGCTTGGATGATGTCAGGTCCAGGTCTTCAAACAGGTTTGAAAAATCGTCTTCGCTGCCAGTGCCCAAGGTGCTTTGTTCGATGTTTTTCAGAATTCTGGTCAAGTCACCCAAGATGAAGTTGTAGTTTTCATCAGCGCCATTTTGTTCAAGGCGGTTGCCACCTTTTTTGGCGATGGTGTGAAACAGTTCGGACGGCTTCAGGAAGTAGCCCAATTCCTCAACGCAGGCCTCACGCAAGTCCTCCACCATTTTTTTGCCATCAGCGGTGTTTTCGTTGATCTCAGTGAACGTCACACCATCGGATTCAAGTTCATGATCACAAAAAGTGATGATCTTCTCGGACAGGTATTTGTAAAAAATGAACCCAAGGATGTAATCACGGAACTGATCACCATCCATTTTTCCTCGTAAGGTGTTGGCGATGTTCCAAAGCTGTTGTTGGAGCTTGCGACGTTGTTCTTCGGACATTATTTTTCCCTTTGTTAATCATTCATCTTCATTTTTCATGACTGCCTTTTTTGGTAGCCGCCCAGCTTTCATAGCCGCAGACCGCTCTGGCCTTGCAGCGCGCACCCGTCCTGGCTTGTACTTAGAAATATCGACATCGAATCGTTCAAGACCCATGCGACGAAGCAACAGACCAGCCGTTTCAAGGGACGCAAAAAGTCGCTCAGCGCCTCTTGTATTTGCCAAAATAACAGGGCGACCTCCAATAGTCACCTCAAGAGCAAAGCCACCGCTAACACCTTTAACCAAAACACCGGTAACCATTCCCGCCGCCATAAGGTCTCGCAATGGTGACTCTTGAAGTAGAACGATAGGCTGTTCTTGATCCGAAAATTTTGATTTTGTATCCACGATTGCTTCTCTTGATAGTTGTTCATTGTGATTCTACACGCAACACCTCAAGCACAGGTTGCATTTTACATGAACTGCTGTGATTTGTACATAGTTCAAATGATTTAAATCTTAATCACCTGTGCGATTAGCAACTTCTATAATTTCGATATGACTGAATCAACAACAAGCACTACTGGCCTTCAGCCTGTGCCCAGTCGGATCAGAAGCATCGGAACAGATTCGACAGCCCCTTGCTGTTGCTCACTACGTGGGGTACTGAAATTCGACCATCCTCAAAACGCACCAAACTGTGTGTACAACGAACCTGGCGGCAATGTGTTTTGGGATCGCAGCATTACCCGCATGAAAGAGATGATTGAAAAGCTGAAAAACGGCTTAATACACCGGTTTTGAAGCTAATACGCAAAATAAGCCAACACTAATTCGGACAAACTTTCTTTACTTCGACCAACTTGTTGATTTATTTGTATCTTTTTTCAAGAATTTTTCGCAAAAAGACCACGAAGGAAAATTGAAAAACCGAAAATCGTCGTAATACGACAAATAAGGAATCGAATCCTTCGTTTTCAATGGCTTAGAGCAACCAACATGCGGGTTTAAACATGCGGTACATGCGCCAATAAATAAAGTCATCGATTCAAAAAATAGCACTTCAGCCAGATAGTTTTAGACCAGTTGAAGATATGCCAAACTATAGAGAAATTAATATTGATTTTGGTAGCAATGGATATATTGCTCGTTTTTTTTATAAATCAGGCAGCGACATAAAGGATGTGCGTATTAAACACCAGTTGGAAGATTAGGGAAACTTATTCCACCTTTCTTGTGCAAATTCTCGCAAATAAGGTGGAATTTACTATGATATTTTTACTACTCAAAAAGCGTCATTAATCGACCTAGTGCATCGTCGATAACTTCTTGAGGAGCCTTATCAACTTTTTTCGCCTTGCGTGCTGTCAAATCCATCATCCGACACTTGTTCACCAATGCCACACCTTGCGTCTTGCATCCAGTATTCATCAAGGAGACAGCGAAACCAGCAAAGCGTGAGTAGTCACCACCTTGGGTAATTGGTGCAATCAGAACATCACCCAGCACATTGAATTCTTTTGATGTCAGAACCAAAGCATAACGTCGATCGCCTTGCATTTCCCGTCCAACAACAGGCTCAAGACTCAAAAACACGATATCACCACGGTCAAAGGCAGCCATTACAAAACCTCTTGACCAACGGGCTTAGCAGAATCCCACACTGCAATATCAGCGGGTGGCGGAGACTTGATATTGCATTGGGATATCAACTCTGAGAGAGTGAATTTGCGCTTGGGTGTCAGTGTGATAATTCCATTAGATGTAGTGTCCATAGTCATCGCTATCCCAGCCTTCAAGCCTAGGTCTTTTAGAACACTTGCTGGAAACACCGCCCCAGTGCTGTTGCCAAATTTTCTCAAAACAACTTCTGCATGCATGAAACCTCCAGAGTAAAACAAAATTTTACAAAGTGTAGCACATGCACCAATTCCAGTCAAATACTATTTGACATCACCAACTGCCCTACTTCACCATATATTGCCGTTTTGACCACCTCATTGCTGTCAGGTGGTCTGTGCCGCCGATGCCAGTGAGGAGTTGTGATGGTCTTTACGACGTTCGTTAATGACCTTTGCCAAGTAAGGCTACCTACGCGGCAATCAAAGACTTGCCGAATGGAAAGTTGGCATTGAAAGCGATCCGTTTGTAAACTTACTTAATGCGTTGATTCCAAATCGTTTTCAGGGTAAAATTCATTATTTCTGAAATAAATCCTGAAAAATGAATGGAATCATTGAATTACAGCCAAATCAATTGCGTCAGTACATAGATGCTGAGACAATTTTCCTTGAGATGTTACATGTTCGCAAAGAGCAAGTGCAGACACGCGGGTCTATGTTTTGGAGAGAGATTTCTGGCACAAGCTACCTAATCAGATAATCGATAGGAGGTTCTCAAAAGTCACTGGGTGCTCAGAATGCCGAAACAGATCGTATTTTCCAGCATTTTCATTCCAAAAAAAATGCATTATCGGACAGACTAAAGTCACTGACAAATGCAGCGCAAGTACAGCAACGCCTAAACAAGGCATTGCGTGTTGGCAGAGTTCCGTCAATAGTGATCAAGACACTGAATGCACTTCAAGATGCTGGATTGCAGGATCATTTTTTAACCATTGGAACTCATGCTCTTTATGCGTATGAATCAGCCTGTGGTGTTAGATTCATTTCTGATGTGTTAGCAACGCAAGATATTGATCTCTTGTTTGATAGTCGTAAACGTTTAACGTTTATGTCGAAAATGAAAAAAATGGATAGCTCATTTATCGGAGCACTTCAAAAAGCTGATCCAACATTTCGAGTAATGAGTGATAAAAAGCAAACTGCAATAAACGATACTGGATTTGAAATTGATGTGATTCGTCGAATGACTGTTGACGGTGATCCGCACCCATTAAAAATGAGTGCGTTTGATGACGACATTTGGGCAGTTCAAATCACAGATGGCAACAAAATGCTTGGTGGAAAGAAATTTAGCCAGGTCATAGTATCAGAAACTGGGCACATGGCAGTGATGAACACGATTAATCCAAAAATGTTTGTCGATATAAAAACATCAGACCTCCTGGACTTTTTTCAAAAACATCACTTAACCCATTGATTTAGCTGTTGAATTTCGATTATTGGACAATTTGCCACCGCGTAGACATTATGATTTTGGCTTATACGTTGATTTATAAGGACTATTTTTTTGGCGCTATAGCTTTATGCACCAAATTCCGTCCAAGTTTTAGCCGCATTCCATTGTCATTCCGGGGAGGTCTGAACATACTTATCAAGCTTAGCAAGTCGTGATCCAAAGAAGCGGCCAAAAGACCCGCAACAAGCAAGGCTTGTTCAAGAACTAATTGATTCGTACATGCCACAATATGAGTAAATCAACAACTTACAAACATCATCCCACGGTCACAGGTAGATCGCTCAAAAGTGGCATGAGGGTCTCAACGGTTGCTGTTTTCAGTATTACCACCCTGCCCTACTCGCCCAAAAAGACATTGAAGGCCACCCATCGGCGGACAGTTCATACCCAGATGACTTGGAAGTCATTGCATCGAATGCAGACCAATCATGTTTCCCTCGGTGTCGATTACAAGTGAGATGAAACCATACTGGCCTATCGCAAACTTCTCTCTGTGTACTTGTCCACCATTTTCTGTGACCCTCTTCGCCTCAATCGCACAATCTGCGCATGAAAAATAGACCATTGTGCTGTTGCCACCTGATGGACAGCCATCCATTTTTACCAGTGCGCCCATAGCTCCCGTACCATTTTCCTGCATTGGGAATGCCCACATTTCCAGATCAAAACTTTCCAACTTTTGCAGTTGGACTGCAAAAACACACTCGTAGAACGTCTTCGCTCGCGGCATGTCTTGGACGTAGATTTCGAACCAACCAACAGGATTGCATTTCATGGCTTTTCCTCAATGAGTGATGAAGGCCGCATGATAACTGATGCGCGAAGGCTACCTACAAACGCACATTGAAATGCAAAGTCACCAGGGAAAATCCATAGCGAAACAACATCTTTTGCAAAGTGAAATCTTATCTGAATGAAGACTTGTGTTTAAAAAAATAAACTGGTCAACAAACATGTTAAATTTCAATGAGTTCATGAATTCTGGACTTGCTGTAAACAGCCATTTTTATCATCAATGTGTTCACGGCATCCTTGAATCATCAAAGTCATTGATGCCAGTCAACCCTAGAAGTCATTAAAGCCATCTCATAGAAAAATTGAATTTTCATTAAAACGACCTACTGAAAGCCCGACTAACAATCGGGCATTCTTCATGAATGCATCAACGGCATCACTGAGTTTACAAAAAATCGATATTTCAAAGCATAAAATGCTTAGCTAAATCGCGTTTTGTCTTATAATTGAGGCATCAGTTTATCATCAACGTATGACTTTTTTAACAACTTTTTTCAGAGGTATTCAAAATGACTACATTTTATATTGACAGCAACGGCAACAAAATCGACGGCGTGCATAGCAATATTAGCGGAGACGCTTCAAAAATCACTGGTGATGTTACCAAAATCAGTGGTGATGTCACAGGAATGGAAGGCGACGTTAGTAAATTGGAAGGTGATATTTCAAATTTGACGGGTAATGTTGACGGGATTCGCGGCGATGTAAGCAATATCATCGGAGACGTTTCAAAT
>SESD01001035.1_pt1 | contig 15997 bp, 9 predicted proteins | sample 3171411 | NCBI WGS metagenome assembly SESD01 (sample SAMN06051880, study PRJNA518727) | freshwater metagenome | biome: subpolar coniferous forest; feature: holomictic lake; material: water; isolation source: holomictic Lake 442, 16.5 m depth | place: Canada: near Kenora, Ontario | collected...
CGGATGAACGGGGTGGGTCATGGGGCGCTCGCGCGCGGTCGCGTTTGTTTTGTGGTGCCGGCGTGCCGGGTTGCTGGCCATGATGGCGGCGGGGTTTTGCTGCGCCACGGCCAGGGCCGGCACGTGGACCTGGACCGGGCTTGGCAGCGATGACAACTGGAGCACGACGAACAACTGGCGGCCGGCCGGGGTGCCAAGCGACTTGTACACCACGACGCTGGTTTTCGATGGCAATAAGCGGTTGATGCCTGAGCAGGACATCGGGGATTCGTTTCAATTCGGCAGCCTTATATTTGCCACCAACGCCGGCGCATTTTGCCTGACAGGCACGACCAACATCTTCGGCCATTCCGCCTGGAGAAATCTGCAGTTCGCGGGATCCAACCCCAGCCTGACGCTGTGCGGCGGCAGCACGGTCGCGATCATGGGTGCACTGATTACACGTGTTGACCCTACAAATGATACGATTGCCATCGCGTCCGGCATGACCTTGCAGCTTCCGTGGATTATCGGCGGCCAATCGCGCGTGGTGGTGAAAAAGGGTGGCGGCACGCTGCGCGTCTGCGAACATGCCGACGGACAGTATTATTTCGCGAGATCCAGCACCCGCGGGCCTGAATATGTTGTCGAAGATGGCATGGTGGAGATGGGCACGCGCACGGATCGTTGGGTGCTCGCCAGCGATTACGGCAGCTGGCGGGCTGCACCATCCGAAGTCAAGGTTTCCTACAACTTGACGGTTGGCGATGGGATCGGTGACGCCACGTCGGCCGTTTTTCGTTTGATTGGCCCTGCGCAGGCGGAGGTGCTTGACAACCTTCTTGTGATTACGGTCAACGCCGACGGCCTGCTGGATTTCAATGGTGTCCAGGACTGGTGCCGGGATTCAGAGGATTCGCTCCGCCTCTCGGTCAGCAATGGGCTCGTGCGGATGGGCGGCAACTCCCTGTATGTGCATAGCGGCCGCACGCTTGATCTGCGTGGCGGCGCGCGGATCGAGGGGAGTGGCGACAGTGCGCTCAGGCTCTATGATGGCGCGACGAATCGTGTGGATGGTCTGTCATCCTGCGCGGTGCTGGCGGCGAGCGCGGCACTGATATCGGCGGATAATGGCGCGGGCGTGGTCTTTCACGTTAGCGGCCGGACCGGCGATGTCGTGGCGCTCGATGTCACCGGCCATCTCGGCGCCGGCGGCGCCGGGTCCCACCTGGTCAAGCGCGGCGCCGGCACCATGGCAATCTCCAACCTGACGCATGCCGTGCGCACCAACCGCGTGGAGGAGGGGACCCTGCTGCTGAATGGCGTTTCCCGTTGCGCGGTGCCTGCCAGCGCTGCGCAGTGGGCTGTTCTGCCCCATGCGACGCTCGGGGGCGTCGGGGTCATTTCCAATGCGGCTGTGGTCGTGCAGGGCGGGACGATCGACCCGGGCGATGCCGCGGTCGGCTGCCTGACGATCGACTCCAACCTGGTGCTGTCCGCAGGGTCCATGCTGAGGTTTGATCTGGCCTGCGGGAGCTCCGGCAGCGGCGGGACAAATGACCAGCTCGTGATCCGGCGCGGGGTGGTGACGGGGCTTTCCAACGCGGTGCTGCGTATCGAGGTTCCCTCGCCCATGGATGTGGACGGACAATGCTTCCGGATCATCAGCGGCGGCGGGAATCTTGCCGGCCAGTCCTTTGGTGAGGTTTCACTGATCGGGTGCCGCGGAAGGCGGGCCGACGCGGTGATCGGCAACGGCTACGTGGACGTCACGATCCGGAATCCGGATGCGGGCACGGGGCTGATCGTGCGGTGACTGCATCCCGTGACCTGTGCGGCTGACGGCCGGATCCGTGGCAGGCAGCGGCGGGACGCCGCTGCCACGTGGCGCCGCGCGAGCAAACAAAACGGGGCGGGAAAACCCGCCCCGTTTTGCAGACTGCTCTTTCCGCAGGAAAAATCAGCAGCCGTACACGGCGCTGTCGCCCAGCAGCTCCTCGATGCGCAGGAGCTGGTTGTACTTGGCCATGCGGTCCGTGCGCGAGAGCGAGCCGGTCTTGATCTGGCCGGCGTTCGTGGCCACGCAGATGTCCGCGATGGTGGCGTCCTCGGTTTCGCCCGAGCGGTGGCTGGTGACCGACGTGTAGTGCGCCTTGTGGGCCATCTCGATGGCGTCCAGCGTCTCGGTGAGCGTGCCGATCTGGTTCACCTTGATCAGGATCGAGTTGGCCGCGCCCTCGTCAATGCCGCGCTTGAGGAACTTGACGTTGGTGACAAACAGGTCGTCGCCGACAAGCTGGCAGCGGCTGCCGATCTTCTTCGTGAGCAGCTTCCACCCGTCCCAGTCGTGCTCGCTCATGCCGTCCTCGATGCTGTCGATCGGGTACTTGAGCATGAGCTGCTCGAGGTAGTCGGCCTGCTCGGCGGAGGAGCGCTTCACGCCGGTCTTTTTGGCGCCGCGCTTTTCGGTCTCGAACTTGCCGTAGTCATAGACGCCATCCTTGAAGAACTCGGACGCGGCGCAGTCGAACGCCAGGGAGATCTGGCCGCCCTCGCACTTGCGCCCCGGCTTGTAGCCGGCCTTCTCGATGGCCTTGAGAATGGTCTCCACGCCGTCCTCTGTGCCGTTGAAGGTCGGCGCAAAGCCGCCCTCGTCGCCCACGGCCGTGCTCAGGCCGCGGTCCTTGAGCAGCTTTTTGAGGTTGTGGAAGACCTCCGCGCCCATGCGCAGCCCCTCGCGGAAGCAGCAGGCGCCGACCGGGCGGATCATGAACTCCTGGAACGCGATGGGGGCGTCGGAGTGCGAGCCGCCGTTGACAATGTTCATCATGGGCACCGGCAGGACCTTGGCATTGGTGCCGCCGATGTAGCGGTAGAGCGGCAGGCCGACGTACTGGGCCGCGGCCTTGGATGACGCCAGCGAGACCGCCAGCAGGGCGTTGGCGCCGAGCTTGCTCTTGGTGGGCGTGCCGTCGAGCTCCAGCATGCGGCGGTCGATGCGGACCTGGTCGGTCGCATCCATGCCGAGCAGCTCGGGCGCGATGACTTCGTTCACGTTCTTGACAGCGTTCAGAACGCCCTTGCCCAGGTAGCGATTCTTGTCGTCATCGCGCAGTTCGATGGCCTCGTTCTCGCCGGTGGAGGCACCCGACGGCACGGCGGCGCGCCCGACAATGCCGTTCTCCAGCCACACATCCGCCTCAACCGTGGGGTTGCCGCGCGAATCCAGGACTTCACGAGCTTTGACTTCGACGATGCTTGACATGACTTGGCTCTCTCCAGGGGTTTGGTATACACTTCATCTCACGGACGCTAAGCGCCCAGGGAAACAGATAGCGTAGTGAATGACTCCGTGGATTGCAAGGGGATGCTTTCCCAAAAACTTTTGGAGTTGCGCGTGAGGAACTCCAGTTTCGGACACGGAGAGCGCCGAGATTCAAGAGCACACCGAGAATGCTGCACGAAGGTTGCTATGTTGCGACAGGAAGCAGATGCAGCACCTGGTTGATGTAACGAGTTTACGGCGGTGCAAAATTGTGGGAGCGCCACCCCGTGGCGCGATACCCGGCGAAGGAAGGCTACAAAAGAGGAACCGTATGACCGAAAAGACGCTTGCGACCAAGACCGTATTCCAGGGGCGCGTCTTGCACGTCGAGGTGCGGGACATCGAGCTGCCCGGCGGCCGGCGGTCGACGCGTGAGGTGCTGCGCCACGCCGGCGCCGTGGTCGTGCTGGCCGAGCGCCCGGACGGGCAGTTTGTGCTGGTGCGCCAGTATCGCACGGCGGTTGGCGAATGCCTGCTGGAGGCGGTGGCGGGGGGGCTGGAGCCCGGCGAGCCGCCTGCGGCGGCGGCGCGGCGCGAACTGGAAGAGGAGACCGGCTACGTGGCGGAGTCGCTGCGGCCCCTCGGCGTGATCGTCCCCTGTCCCGGCTACTCGGCGGAGCGGCTGCACTGTTTCCATGCGCGCGTCGCGCTGCAGCCCGGCGCCACGCGCCCGGACTTCGACGAGCAGGTCGAGCCGGTCGTCATGACGCGGCAGGCGATCGATGCGGCCATCGGCAGCGGGGAGCTGAAGGATGCCAAGAGCATTGCCATCTGGCACCTGGCGCTGAATTTTCCGGAGCGGGAGCTTCATGAAAAATAACCCGATGAGCGCCAGGTCCGGGCATGGGCTGATCGGCCGGCTGCGCCGCTATGTTGCCAGCGGCGTCTGGCAGATCGACCTTGCGAGCCGCCCGCGGTACCAGCGGCCGCTGATTGTCCTGGTTCGCTTTGGTTGGGCGGTCTACAAGGGGTTTGAGGCGAATGTCGGGTCGCTGCACGCGTCCGCGCTGACCTACTACACGCTCTTTGCCCTGGTGCCGATGCTGGCGGTCGGGCTGGCGCTGGCGCGCGTCTTCGGCGGCGAGGAGATTGCCCGCCGCGAGATCCACGACCATGTGGTCGGGCTGATTGTCAGCGCGCCGCAGGCGCCCGGGACGCCCGGCACGGATGCCGCGGCGCGGCGCGACGACAGCGAGGCACAGCGGCTGAACCGTGAGTTTGCCGGACGCGTCCGGGCCGTGGAGGACCGGCTGTTCAGCCAGGTCAACTGTATCGGCTTCGGCACGCTCGGCGGCATCGGGCTGGTGGGGCTGCTCTGGATGGTGATCGGCATGCTCACGCGGGTGGAGGAGAGCTTCAATGCCGTCTGGGGCGTGGTGCGCGGGCGCTCCACGTGGCGCTGCTTTACCGACTACCTGAGCGTGGTTCTGATCGTTCCGTTGCTGGCGGTGGCGGCTTCGACCATCCCCGTGGCGGACATGGTGACGCGGCATGCCGCCGTGGCCGGGGTCTCGGCGCACTCCATCCAGTCGGTCGTGGGGGCGCAGTGGGTCAAGCATGCGATCGTGCTGGGCTTCGGCACGCTGGCGTTCACCTTCCTGCTGCTGTTCATGCCCAACACGCGCGTGCGCCTGGCGCCTGCCGTAGCCGGCGGGGTCTTCACGGCCGTGTGTTTCACCTTCTGGCTGAAGATCTGCACGCTGATGCAGGTCGGGATCGTGAAATACAGCCTGATCTACGGCGGTTTTGCGCTGCTGCCGATTCTGCTGGCGTGGGTTTATGTGAGCTGGCAGATCGTGATGCTGGGGGCCTTGATCACCTGCACGCTTCAGCATGGCGCGGTCTGTCCGACCGACCGCCCCGGCCGGCAGGCCAGCCCGCGCAGCCGCCTGATGCTGGCGCTGGCGCTGTGCGGCGAGGCGGTGCGCTCGCTGCGGGACCGCGGCGAGCCGTTCGACACCGAGGCGTTCATCGTCCGGCATCATCTGCCTTCGCGGTTGACGCGCGGCCTGCTTGCCGACCTGACGGAAGCCGGTCTGCTGGCCGAAGTGGCCGGTCGCCCCGGCTTGTGTCTGCCCTGCCGCGATCCGGAGAAGCTGACCATGGCGGACGTGGCACGGCACGTGCTGGACGACGGCCTTTCGCCCGCCGAACTGGGCATGCACCACCTGGACGCGGACGTTGTTGCCGCGGGACAATTGCTGGAGCAGGAGCTCGGACGCGCGCTCGACCGGCCCGTGGCGGGGAAGCGCCCGTAATCCATGCGCAAGGCGGGCGGCAACCCGCAACCCAACGATTGAACACATCAAGGACACCGAGAACACAGAGAATATAAGAGACCACAGAGAAATGCCTGCACCGCCCATACGTCACGCACGTTTTGCCGACCGGATCGACCTCCGGCGCTGGCTGGCTGCCGTGCGTCAGCGTCCCTGCTGGCAGGACTGGCGCTGGCAGGTGCGGCAGTCGATGGACGCAGGCGATCTGGCGCGGCTGGGGATGCTCTCCCCGGCAGCTGCCCGTGCGGCGCGCGCGTTTCCGGCGCGCGTGACGCCGTATGTTCTCGGCCTGTCGGATCTATCGGACCGGGCCGACCCTGTCCTGCGTCAGTACCTCCCCGAGGCTGCGGAACTCGCGTCGGACGATGGCGCGGCCGACCCGTTCGACGAGGCGGGGCATTCGCCCGTGCCCGGCGTGGTGCAGCGCTTTCCGGATCGCGTGCTGTTGCTTTGCAGCTCCTTTTGCGCCGCCAACTGCCGCCACTGCACGCGTCGCAACACGCTGGGACGGCAGACCACGGTGCGCTCTGCCGCGCAGGTGCGGCAGGTGGTCGATTTTCTGCGCGGCTCGCCGCAGGTGCGCGAGGTGATCCTTTCCGGCGGCGATCCGCTGCTGCTGCCGGATGCCGCCTTGCTGCGCCTGGTCCGCGCCGTGGCCGCGCTGCCGCAGATCGACGCCATCCGCATCGGCACGCGCGTGCCCGTGGTGCTGCCGATGCGCGTCACGCCGGCTCTGGCCCGGGCGCTGGGCAGATGCGGGCGCGTCTGGGTCAACACCCAGTTCAACCACGTGCGCGAAATCACGCCGGAATCGGCCACGGCCTGCCGCCTGCTGGTCGAGGCGGGCGTGCCGGTTTCAAACCAGAGCGTGCTGCTGCGCGGCGTCAACGACGCCACGGATGCGATGGTTGCGCTCTGCGCCGGGTTGCAGCGCATCCGCGTCCGGCCGTACTATGTCTTCGTGTGCGATCCGGTGGCCGGCACCGCACACCTGCGCACAAGCCGGGCCAGGGCACGCGCGATAGCAAAAGGCGTGGCCGGCCGGCTGGGCGGTCTGGCCGTGCCGCGGTTTGTCGTGGACGAGCCAGGGAAGCCACACAAGATGACGGTATAGGAGACGTCATCGGTCCGTATGATCTCCCGCAAGAGATGCCAAACCTATGCCAACCCTGACCATCGACAACCACACGGTCACCGTCGCGAGCGGCACGTCGATCCTCGACGCGGCTGCGCGTGTTGGCGTGACCATTCCCACGCTTTGCCACCGGCCGGACCTGGCGTCGCTGGCCGGGTGCATGATCTGCGTTGTCAGCGATGAAAACGCCAGCCGCCTGATCCCCGCCTGCGCCACGCCAGCCGCAGACGGGATGCGCATTTCCACCACGGCGGCCGCGGCTCTTGAGATGCGCCGCGCCATGCTGGAGCTGCTGCTCAGCAATCACGCGGCTGACTGCGAGGCTCCCTGCCAGCTTGCCTGTCCCTGTCATTTCGACATCCCGGAGATGCTGGACCAGATCTCGAGCGATGATGACGATGCCGCCCTGGCCACGGTTCTTGAGCGGCTGGCGCTGCCTGCGACGCTCGGGCATATCTGCCCGGCCCCATGCGAGAAAGCCTGCCGCCGCGCGGTGATCGATGCGCCGGTTGCGATCTGCGCTGCCAAGCGCTTCGCCGGGGAGCAGGGAAAGATGGCGCTCGAGCGGCCTCCGGAGACCGGCCGGCGCGTGGTCATCGTGGGCGCCGGCCCAACGGGTCTGGCCGCTGCCTTTCATCTGCGGCGCCAGGGGCATGCCTGCCACATCATGGAAGCGACGGCACGTGTGGGCGACGCACTCCTGGCAAACGCGGGTGCGCGCCTTCCTGCCGCGGCTTTTGAAAAGGATGCGGCACGCGTCCGCGCGCTGGGCGTGACCTGGGCGCTGGGGGTGCCGCTGGCCCCTGCGGAGGCCATCCGCGTGCTGTCGGCGTGCGACGGCCTGGTGCTGGCAGCCGGAGCGGCGTCCGCGCCGATCGCCGAGGCGCTTGGAATCCCGGTGCCCAGGGGGCTGGTGGCGGTGGACAAGCAGACCTGTCAGACCGTAAACCCCAGGGTCTTTGCCGGCGGCGCAGCGATCCAGCCCTGCCGGCTTGCCGTAATCGCCTGTGCCCACGGGCGCACCATTGCCGAACAGCTGGGAGCCTGGCTCAGCAACGGGCGCCTGTCGCCGAAGCCGCACGAGCCCTTTCGGTCGCGCGCCGGCAAGTTGCCCCGGGAGTCGCTGGCCGGGCTTCTGGCCGACGTCGAGGATGGGGGGCGCTATTTGCCACCGGCCGGCGGACAGCCCCCGGCCACGCTGTCAGCCGACGATCTGCGCTACGAGGCGGCGCGCTGCCTGCGCTGCGAGTGCCTGAAAAAGGACGCCTGCCGCTTCCGGGAGCTCTGCGCACTCAGCCACGCCACATCACCCGGGCTGCACGGTGAGCGCACGCCGCCGGGGCGCGTTCATGCGCAGGCGGATATTGTGTTTGAGGCGGCCAAGTGTGTGCTGTGCGGCATCTGCGTGCGCACGGCGGCCCGTCTGGGCGCCTCGCGCGGGCCGGCCTTTCACGGGCGGGGCTTCGAGATGCGGATTGGGCCGCCCCTCGGGAGGGAATGGGCCGATGTGCCGCGGGATGTGCTGCTGGCCTGTGTCGCGTCCTGCCCGACCGGCAGCCTGGCGCGCTTGCATGAACCCGCGCCGCGGGAGTAGGGGATGTGAACGGCAAGTGGCCGCCCTTCCGGCTGAACGCCCAATCCCGTCGCAAGCGACCGGGTGTCCGTCATCGGGAATCAGCCGGCCGCCACGGAGGGCGGCCCTCGTGTGCCATTCGCCGGTGCCGGCGCTGGAGGGCCGGGCTCCGTCCCGGCCGCTCCCCGGCCGCTTCTCTGTGTTCTCATGCAATCTCTGGGATCTCGGTGTCCGCACCGGATTTCTTCGCACCCAACTTTCGTAGAACGGGGGCGTCTTGCGGCTGTCTCGCGTTCGTTCGCGGAGTTGCATTTTCCGGCTGATTCCCCTAACTTGATTCCTGTCGGCTTGTCTTTCGCCGGCGCGCGCGTGCACGTGCTTTCGGGATTGTAGCAGGGATTGTTATGTTGTACTGGATTGGTCAGGAGCTGGCCCGGTGGTGGGGGCCCTTTCGTCTGTTCAGTTCGCACCTGATGCTGCTGGCGCTCGGCACGCTGCTGGCGGGGTTGCTGATCTGGATCCGCCTGCCGAGATACTGGAAGCAGCTTCCCGGAGACCGCGGCAAGATCCTGGCCGCAGACGGCGGCAGCGTGTCGGTCGGCAAGCCCACCGGCGCCGGCTGGCTGATGGCGCTCATGATGCTGCCCGTGATCCTGCTGGTGACGCCCATGGACTTGTGGCAGGTGGGGGTGCTGGGCTGCCTGTATTTCGCCATGTGGTTCGGCTACCTGGACGACAAGAGCGAGCTGCCATGGGGGGAATGGCGCAAGGGGCTGCTGGATGTGGTGGTGGCGGTCGTGGCGGCGGTCTGCCTCAGCCAGGGCCAGCCGGTGAACATGTGGCTTCCGGTTTACAAGGCGGTTGTCACCGTGCCACTGTGGCTGTACGTCCCGCTGGCAGCCGGATTGCTCTGGTTCACCATGAACGCCACCAACTGCTCCGACGGCGTCGACGGCCTGGCCGGCTCGCTGACGCTCCTCTCGCTGTTTGCACTGGCCGCGCTGCTGTATGGCGTGATCGGGTACCGGCCGCTGGCCAGCTACCTGCTGCTGCCGCACAACCCCGATGGCGCAAGCTGGGCCATCCTCGTGGCCACCGTGGCCGGCGGGCTGGCCGGATATCTCTGGCATAACGCGGAGCCGAGCCGCGTGCTGATGGGCGACGCCGGCTCGCGCATGCTGGGGCTGCTGGTGGGTGTGGCCGTGCTGGTGGCAGGCAACCCGTTCCTGATCGTTGTCGTCTCGCCCGTGGTGCTGGTCAACGGCGGCACCGGCCTGCTGAAGCTGATCCTGCTGCGCCTGCTCAAGCGCGTCGGGTTCGACGTTACGCCCCCGGGCAAGGTCACGCCCGCGGCCGCCGCCGAACAGCACGTGATCGTGCGCGCGCTGCACGCCATCCGGTTCCCGCTGCATGACCACTGCCGCAAGAACATGCAGTGGAGCAACGCGCAGGTGCTGATGCGCTTCGTCCTGCTCCAGGCCTTCCTCACGCCGCTGCTCTTCGTGCTGCTGATCAAGATCCGCTGAATTTGCCGTTCCGGCAAATTCAGCTGGCGGAAGAAAAGTGGCAGCGGCGTCTCGCCGCTGCGAGTGCCCCTTCCCGGCCAAGGCAACCAGAAATTGGCTCTGTGCGCTCATTAAATCTCGGTGCCCTCTGTGTCCTGGCCGTTGCGCCATCCCCGCGGTTGCATTGCCCCGCCTTTTTCCGTAAAGTTCCGCCCATCTCCAGTCCGCAATCGGTGGAGGCTGCCGAGGCATTCCCGGGAGTTCCGGGGAGCCGAGGACGGGACGCCTGACCTGCGGCATGCGGAGATGAAAGCCAGGACATCATGAAGCAGTATCGGGTGGGGTTGGTGGGGATCGGGGCCGTGGGCACCGAGATGGTGAAGGTGCTGCGGCAGCGCAACTTTCCGGCCAGCGAGATTCGCATCCTGGCGCGCTCCGAGCGCGACGAGGTCGTGGCGGGCGAGACGTTCCGCGTGCACGAGGCAAAGCCGGAGGCCTTTGACGGCCTGGATTTTGCGCTGTTCGCCGGGACCGAGGGGTCGAAGGGCGCGTCCAAACTCTTTGGCTGGGAGGCGGTCAAGCGCGGCTGCGTGGTGATCGACAACGGCGACGACTTCCGCATGGATGACCGCGTGCCGCTGGTGGTCCCCGAGATCAACGGCGAGGCGCTGGACCGGCACCAGGGGCTCATTGCCAACCCGAACTGCAGCACCATCATCACGCTGATGGGGCTGGCGCCGCTGCACCGTGTGGTGCCGATCCGGCGCTTTGTCGCCTGCACCTACCAGTCGGTCAGCGGCACCGGCCGCGCGGCCATCGATGAGCTGGAGCAGCAGGCCCGGGCCTGGGCCACGGGCGGCGCGATGGAAGTGAAGGCCTATCCGCACCAGATCGCCTTCAACCTGATCCCGCAGATCGGCAGCGCCAAGAAGGAGATGCCGGGGTTCACGACCGAGGAGGCCAAGATGCTCTTCGAGACGCGCAAGATCCTGGGCGCGCCGGACATCCGCGTGGCCGCCACCTGCGTGCGCGTGCCGGTATTCTATGCGCATTCGATCGCCGTGCACATCGAGTTCTCCGGGCCGATGTCGCCGGAGCGCGCCCGCGCCATCCTGGAAAAGGCGCCGGGCGTGCAGGTGCTGGACGACCTTGCCGCCGGCAAGTACCCGATGCCGCTGCCGCTGGCGCACACGGACGACACCGTGGTCGGGCGCATCCGCGACGATCCGAGCGTCGAAAACGGCCTGGCGCTCTTCGCCGTGGGCGATAACATCCGCAAGGGCGCGGCGCTCAACGCCGTGCAGATCGCCGAGGAGATGATCCGGCGCCGGCTGGTCTGATTTCCGGGATACCGCAAATCCGTTTGGGGCGGGCGGATTTGCCCGCCCCTTTTTGGTGCAATCGATGACACCTGTAAAAAACCCTTGGGACAAGCGCCTCTGGCGCGATGGCGTCTGCCGGCCCGGGCTGGGCGGCAAGACCGTGATGCTCTGGGTGATGCTGCTGCTGTTCGGCGGCGTGGCCGCGGGGATCGCGTACAAGGCGCCGCACATGCTCCATTTTTCGCGTGCGCACTGGGAGGTCCTGTTCCCGTTCGGCTTTGCGGCCGTGGGCCTGGCATTCCTGATTGCCGCGCTGATTGCCACGGCGCGATGGCTGCGGTTTGGCCGGTGCGTGGTGCGCCTGCGCACCGTGCCGGGCGTGATCGGCGGGCGCTTTCGCGGCGAGGCCCTGCTGCCGGAGAACTTCCCGCCGGACACGGACGTGCGCCTGGAGCTGGTCTGCGAGACCACCCGCACGACGCCGGGTCGGAAGAGCGACGACCACGACAGCGTGTCCGTCAGCCGCGACTGGGCGCAGACCCTCCGCGTGTCCGTCAATGCGGCCTACAGCCAGGGCGGCCGCTGCACGATTCCCTTCGACTTCGTGGTGCCGTACGGGCTTCCGGACGAGACCGATGCGCGCACGGAAGAACGGACGCGCGTGGCGGTCCAGTGGAAGCTGCGGGTGTTTGCGCGGATCGACGGGCCGGACCTGGACATCACCTACCGCGTGCCGGTCTTCCGGACGCCGGCGAGCGACCCGGCGGTCAGGGGCGAAACCGGCGAAGAGAAGGGCCTCGACGCGTTCCTGCGCGACACGGGCGAGCAGCGGCGGCTGCGGGTCGAGAACGTGCAGGGCGTGCAAACCTACATCTGTGATGCCCGGGGAATGAAGCAGGGCGTGGCCGTGGTGCCGGCGATTTTCGGGCTGGTCTTTCTGACCGTGGGCGTGCTGGTTCCGGTAAATGCCCTGCCGGATCTGCTGAAGGAAGTCTTCAAGAAGGCCGAGGGGTGGTACAACCTGTTCCGGCTGTTCCCGCTGGTGATGGCCGCAGGGATCTGCCTGATCATGGCCGTGTTCAGCCTGTTCGGGCTGCTGATGCTGTACATCGGCCTGCACGCCTTTATTTCCCGGCGCACCTGGATCCGCGACGGCATGCTGCACCAGCAGGCGCGCCTGTTCGGCATCCCCTGGTCACGGCGCGTGCCGTGCAGTCGCATCTCCGGGGTGAATATTGGCGGCAGTTCCTCCAGCGGGGGAAAGACCTGGTACGACATCGATATCGAGTGCAACGCAGCGTCGAGCTTCGGCCGGCATCCGCTGCGCCGCCTGTTCAGCCGCCTGACCGTGGTCACCAACGTGCCCACCACGCGCGAGGCGGACGAGATCATCAAGCGCCTGCGCGCGGAGCTGCATCTGCCGGCAGAGCCGGAGGAATAGCAGGTGCCCCAGGCGTATCGCGCTGCGGGGCAGCGCTCCTACATGTGGACGGGGGCGTGGAAGATTGTAGGCGTATCGCGCTGCGGGGCAGCGCTCCTACATTTGGATGGGGGCATGGAAGATTGTAGGAGCGCTGCCCCGCAGCGCGAAGTGTGATATCGCCTATTGCAAAGATTGATCCTAAATCCGACAGGCTGCTAGCGAGGCAGCCTCCTCCCTCCTCCCACCTTCCACCCTCCACCAAGACCCCATGCCCAATGACGCGGCGCAGCCGCCAATGGCGCGCGATCGCGCCGTTCTCTTGCCCTCCCGTTACTTTCGGAGTATCGTCTTCACTGCGTACTGTTCATTGCTCACTGAATACTGCTCACTGAATACTGCTCACTGTTTACTGATCGCTGGCCCACCCGAGGAACCGCTTCCCAATGCCGCCCCTGTTTAAGCCATTGTTCAACCCCAGGCTCCTGACCGGCCGCGCAGCCGGATTCGACCCTGCCTTGCCCCCGGAACTCACGGCCCTGGCCAGCGAATGGGCGCGCACGGTTGCTGATCCGGCGTTTCTGCAGTTGAACGAGAAACCCCTGCAAGGTCAGTTCCTGACGGACATCTTCGCGCGGCTGCTCGGCTATACCCCGGCCGTCGGCCATCTCGATGCCTACCATCTGAAACCGGAATCCGCTTCCACCGAGACCCAGGGCAGCCGTACCCCTGATGCCCGCCTCGGTTTCTTTGGCCCCGAAAAAGACACCACCCGCGTGGTCGTCGAACTCAAGGCTCCCGGCGCCGACCTCGATGCCAGGCAGAGCGCCTACGGCAACCTGACGCCCGTCGAACAGGCCTTCGGTTACCTCGCCAAGTTTGACGACTGTCGCTGGGTGATCGTTTCCAACTTCACCACCGTCCGGCTCTACAGCAAGCGTCGCGGTCAGGTCTGCGCTCACGCGTTCGATGTTGCGGATCTCGCCAAACCGGATTCGATCCGGCTCTTTCTGTTCCTGCTCGGACGCGACCGCTTGATCGCCCCGCCTCCCCAGGCCAGCGCAATCGACCTCCTGCTCGATGAATCCTGCGCCAAGGAACAGACCATTACCCACGATTTCTACGCGCTCTTCACCGCGGTCCGCAGCGATCTTTTCGGCGCAATGTGCCGCGACAATTCGCCGCCCGCCGGGGCCGATCCGGCGGAACACCGCGTCGGCCTCCTTGCCTTGACCCAGAAACTGCTCGACCGCATCCTCTTCATCTGTTTCTGCGAGGACACCGGCCTTCTCCCGCGCGGCGTCATCCGCCAGGCCCTCGAAGCCGCCGGGCAGGGGTTTGTGCGTACCACCCGCTGGCAGCAGTTGCAGGGGCTGTTCGCGTCCGTGGACCGCGGCAACCCGGCCGTGAAGATCAACGCCTACAACGGCGGCCTCTTCCGGCCTGACCCGGCGCTGGACCGCCTCGCGATCTCCGACGCCACCCTCGAAGGCTGCCTGCGCCTCGCCGGTTATGACTTCGCCACCGACCTCAACGTCAACATCCTCGGCCACATCTTCGAGCAGTCCATTACCGACCTGGAACGCCTCCGGGCCGACATCCGCCAGGAAACCATTGACCTGACGAAGTCCAGCCGCAAACTGGGCGGCATCTTCTACACGCCGGAGAACATCACGCAGTACATCGTCGCCGAGACCATCGGCGGCTGGCTCAAGAACCGCTTCGACGAATTGGAATTACGCCTCTCCCCGGAGACCCAGAAGACCGAACCCCGCCGGCGCGACGCCCGCCTGGCGCTCTGGGAAGCCTACCAGGACGTGCTGCGCCACCTGAAAGTGCTCGATCCGGCCTGCGGCTCCGGTGCCTTTCTCGTTGCCGCCTTCGATTACCTGCAGGCCGAGTATGCCCGCGCGAACCAGCAACTGGCCGCGTTGCGCGGCAATCAGCCCGAACTCTTCGACCTCGACCGCCACATTCTCACCCACAACCTTTTCGGCGTCGATATCAGCCCCGAATCAGTCGAGATCGCCAAACTCGCCCTGTGGTTGAAGACCGCCCGTACGGATCGCCCCCTGAACGACCTCGACGCCAACCTGCGCCGCGGCAATTCACTCGTCTCCCCGGCCCCCGACCTGCCCCCCGCCGTCGCCGAGGCGGCCTTCGATTGGCGCGCCGCCTTCCCGGAGGTCTTCGCGGCAGGCGGTTTCGACTGCGTGATCGGCAACCCGCCCTACATCCGTCAGGAGTGGCTCGGCCCCTGCAAGCCCTCCTTCGAACGCGAGTTCCGCTGCTACGCGGGCACGGCGGACGCCTATCTCTACTTCATCGAGCGCGGTCTGGACGTATTGCGGCCGGGCGGGCGGCTCGGGTTCATCACTTCGGGCACGTTCACCAGCGCCAACTTCGCCGCTCCCTTCCGCGCCTGGCTACCAACCGCCGCCCGGTATCTCAGCCTCGTCAACTTCGGTGAGAACCAGCCCTTCGCCGACGCAGAGATGGTCTTCCCCACCATTTCGATTCTGGAGAAAACACCGGCTGCCAATCCGGGCAACTCTTCTTTCCGCGCCTACTTCATGCGCGGCAACATCCCGGACTCGATTGCCGACGCCGTGGTCGCCGATGGCATCGACTGCGACGCGACGGTCTTCGCCCGGCCCGAATGGCGCTTCCAGGCCCCCGCCGTCACCGCGCTCTTCGACCGGCTCATGGCTTCCGGTCGGCCATTGGACGAAGTTGTCGGCGGCCGCATCTACCGCGGCGTCCTGACCGGACTCAACGAAGCCTTCATCGTCGATCAATCCACCCGCGATCGCTTGGTCGCCGCCGATCCCGGCTGCGCCCCGCTCCTGCGCAAGATGCTGCGCGGCCAAGACCTGCGCCCGTGGTATCAAGAGAACGAAGGCAACTGGCTAATCGTCATGCCCAACGGTTTCACGCGACAAGCGTTCGGCCAGGCGGATGAAGCGCAAGCGTGGACCCGGTTATCCCAGCGATACCCCGCCCTGACTGCGCATCTGGCACCATTCACGGATGCCGCCCGCAAACGCACCGACCAGGGCGAGTTCTGGTGGGAACTGCGTTCCTGCGACTACTATCCGGCTTTCGATCAACCCAAGATTCTCTGGCCCGACATCTCCAAGTTACCTCGGTTCTCATGGGACGATGAAGGTGCCTACGTCAACAATACCGGTTACATCCTGCCGACCGAACCATGGATGCTCTGCATACTGAAATCGCGCGTGCTTTGGTTCTGCATAAGCCAGATCTCGACGCCGTTGCGCCTGCGCGGTGGACTCTGGCAGTTTCGTTGCATTCAACAGTTCATGGCGCGCCTGCCGATCCCTACGGTACCAGAACAGGACCGCGCCGCACTGACCCAGTTGGCGCAGTCGGCGACGGCCCTGGCCCGCGAACGTTACGCCCTGCACGGCACGGTTCGTCATCGTCTGCTTGCGGACT
>SESD01001037.1_pt1 | contig 15957 bp, 14 predicted proteins | sample 3171411 | NCBI WGS metagenome assembly SESD01 (sample SAMN06051880, study PRJNA518727) | freshwater metagenome | biome: subpolar coniferous forest; feature: holomictic lake; material: water; isolation source: holomictic Lake 442, 16.5 m depth | place: Canada: near Kenora, Ontario | collected...
ATTACCCGAATTTCGTATTTTTTCCTCTTAAAATTTAAATCACTTTTTCTAACTGTTGAATATGGGCATTTAACTCATTTAAAACATCGCGTTGACTGCCCGTTAAATTCATTCCAGCGCGTAATTCTTTAATTCGCAAATTAATGAGTTCAATACATTCTTCTTGTTCAGTTCGGCGCAAATATAATTTGTTCACCATTTGGCGAAAAGCAGAACTTAATTTACGAAATTGACCTTTTTCATTTCTGATATTGACGGCATCTAACTGACCACCATCACTAATTTGTTCACACAATTCGGTTAAGCGGTTTATAGGGGCGGTAGTTTTATTATTGATGTAAGTGGTAACGAACGCGCTAATCGCACCTGCAATAATTAGCATGAGTAAATTACCGACAAAAATGAACACACCTAAACGACTCCATGCTTCTACCACATTGAGATAAACAGACGTTGGTTGCTCAGAAGTCATCCAATAAATCAACGCGGAATAGCATCCACCCGCAAGAAGAATCAGCGCAAATAAACTAAAAAAGATACGCCATAACGCCGAAATTTTAGGATTTGGACGGCGACGAGTGGAACGATAATTCATGCGTTTTTACCTTGGTTGTTAGTCAGCGAAACTTTGAACCCACGCTAATTGGCGTGGCAAACAAATGGTATTTAAATCATAAGTAGCTTGTGCGAATTCACGCGCATTTTTACCTAAACGAGCGCGTTCGTCAGGTAAATCGAGTAATTCACAGACGTTATTAGCAAGTTCTTCTTTATCAAAAAAATCGACCAATCTACCTGTATCGTTGTGGCGAATTGCTTCATGCAACGGTTGTGTGTTACTGGCGACAATACAACAGCCAACGCTCATCGCTTCCAATAAACTCCAACTCAATACAAATGGATACGTTAAATAAACGTGAATCCGTGACAATTGCAACAACGGAATAAAGTGCGAATAATCAATGTGTCCAAGAAAATGAATGCGGCTCATATCAAGATTTTCAATAACTTCATTGAGAAAAATGTCTTTCCATTTTTGACCATCAGGAGCTTTTGAGCCATAACTTACACCGTCTGCACCCACAATCAGAATTCTTGCATTTGGACGACGACGCATAATTTCGGGTAACGCTCGCATAAACGTGTGATAACCGCGATACGGTTCTAAATTACGATTCACAAACGTAATAACTTCATCGTCTCGCGTGAGTTTAACCGTGCCTCCGCCGTTGATATTCAGCGTTAACGAAACATTTGGATTTGGCGCAATCGCATTCGTATCAATACCATCGTGAATGACGGCGATATTGCTGCGGAATGGTTCGGGAAAAGTGCTTGCTTGCCAATGTGTTGGTGAAATTCCCGCGTCAGCAATATCAAAATGCAGCAAATTATTGGTGTTTTTTAAGCGCAAACGGCAATCGTTTGTCGGATCATCATTCATAAATTCTGGGTCGAAATTTACGTCTGTGCCGTGCGTGTGGTAGAAAAATTCGCAATAAATCGCCAATTTCGTGTCTGCCCAAACGTCTTTTAAAAACAAACTTTCACCCCAACCCGAATGCGCGATAATTAAATCAGGTGTAAAACCTGAATCGCGCAATTCTAAAGCGGCTCGAAAACACGCTTCGCCACGAATGACTTTTGTTTCAAAATCACTCACCCACGGATGCACATTTTGCGTCGTGCCGCGTGTAGCTGAATAACTAATCATTCGCACATTTTGCCAACTTTCAGGCGAATTTTTTTGCATCGTGAAAGCCACGACTTCGTTATTTTTGTCAGCCGCGAGGGCAGGGGCTAAATGTTTAAATTGCCCTGGAAAGTTTTGATGAATAAATAAAATTCGCATAGTTTTAAGTTTGTGAGTTTATTAAGAAGGCTTCGACGCGCTGTAAATCTTCAAGTGTATCAACACCCGCAGGCGGTGTTTTATCAACGATTTGCACAAGAATTTTTTCGCCGTGCCATAAAATTCGTAATTGTTCTAAGGCTTCAATTTGTTCAAGTGGCGATGTTTCCCACGCGCAGTATTTTTTCAAAAAACCTGCGGTATAAGCATAAAGTCCGATATGTCGAAAGGAATCCCCCCCCTTTAAAGGGGGGCTGGGGGGGATGTGCTTGAATGCTTCGCGATTCCACGGAATCGGCGCACGGCTAAAATACAGCGCGTAACCGTTTTTATCCAAAACCACTTTTACCGCATTCGGATTAAAAATTTCATCCGCATCGTAAATTTTTGCTGCCAACGTTGCAATACCCGCTTGATTTTGATTTGCCAAAGCGTGTGCCACTTGACGAATATAATCTGCTGGCAAAAGTGGTTCATCGCCTTGTAAATTCACAATAATCGTATCGTCTGACCATCCGAATTTCTCGGCAACTTCGGCAAGGCGTTCTGTGCCACTTTCGTGATTTTCTCGCGTTAAAACCGCTTGAAAACCCAATTCTGAAACTGCATTTAAAATGCGCTCGTCATCGGTGGCAACAATGATTTCATCGGCATTAGCTTCTTTTGCACGTTCGCAAACGTGAGCAATCATTGGTTTTCCAGCGATTAACAATAACGGTTTGCCATGCAAGCGCGTCGAGCCATATCGAGCAGGAATCACAACTTTAAACGGCACGCTCATTTTGGTAATGCGTCCATTTCTTCGAGCGATAAACGACGCGCTTCATCTTCCAACATCACAGGAATTGAATCACGAATCGGAAACGCTAAACGATCCGCCCGACAAATTAATTCTTGTGCTTCTTTTTGATAACGCAACGGACTTTTGCAAATTGGACACGCTAAAATATCTAATAATTTTGAATCAATCATAAGGATCTCTTAAAAGGTTTTGTTTTGAGTAAGGTTAAAAATTTGGTATCGAATTCTGCCGATAATCGTGCTGTCACGGGAATAAACCAATGATTTTCAGTTGCGAACATTTTACATTTCACCGCGTCTTTTTCTGTCATAAAAACAGGCTGATTTTTAAATGTAATTTCGCCCGCTTCAAAAACATGATGATCAGGAAAACTGTGGTCAGTGCGTTGCGAAATCCCCAATTTTTCAAGCTGTTTAAAAAAGCGTTCTGGATTTCCTATGCCTGCAATCGCATGACATTCTACGTTTTTAAATTCAACTAATGATTTATTTTCACCTGTCAGCAAATTCACAGCAATATCACCGATTAACTGCATTTTCCATTCGTACCACGCATTATTTTCAGTGGGTTTACCATTTACAACCACAAAATCAACGATGTCCAAACGTTCAATGGGTTCGCGTAAAGGGCCTGCTGGCAAACAAATTGAATTTCCAAAACGTCGTTCGCCATCAATGACGGCAATTTCAATATCACGATTTAAGGCGTAATGTTGCAATCCATCATCTGCCAAAATAACGTCACAAGGCGCGTGTTTTAGCAAAAATTGTGCTGCCTCGACTCGATTTTCACCCACTGCCATTGGACAATTCGTTTTTTGTACAATCAATAATGCTTCGTCGCCGACCTCAGCCGCCCTGCTATTCGATAAAACCATTTGTGTCGCTGATTTGCCGCCATAACCACGACTAATTATGCCGACGTGATAACCTTCTTTTTGCAATAAATTTGCCAAATGAATACATAATGGCGTTTTGCCTGTGCCGCCGACAGTTATGTTGCCAACAATAACAACGGGAACAGGCAAACTTTGGCTTTTGTGAAAGCCAATCTTATACAACCAACGTCGAAACTTTACGAAATCTGAAAATAAAAATCCAAAAGGTAATAATGCTGCGCCAATAAAATGGTCTTTGTACCAAATGTCGAGCAAATAACGCGAAATTGTTTTTTTCATGATAAGTAAAATTTTCTCGCTTTATGTTTTGTTAATAAATTGCCACAACCCCAATTCTTTTGGAGAAAGGCGGGCGTTATCTAACGCTGCGGCTTCAAATTCTGTTTTGTCAGTCATAATACCAAGTTGTCTAATTTGAGACATTAGTGTTTTGAAATGTTCAACAGCGTGTGTGGGTGAGGCAGCAATTTTGTGTAAAGGTAAACCCGCAATATCGTCTTTCAACTCTCGATCGTATTTTGCCTTTTCAATCAAACGTTGAACTTCTTCTTCGCTTAAATGAAGTCGTTTAGCTTCTCTGTTAATAATATCTGCTTCTTCAGGTGAAATGATGCCATCTGCAAGCATATCGTAAAGTTCATTTTTAAGTGTTTCACGTTCGATACGCAATTGATCGGTAAAGGCAGAAGACAATAACGCCGCTGGAATCGCAAAAATACCAATTCCCAAAAGGGCGAGAATGATAGTCATGATTCGTCCCATTGGCGTGATTGGCGATATATCACCATAACCAACGGATGCTAACGTAATAACTGCCCAATAAATTGATTGCGGGATATTCTCAAATTTTTCAGGTTGTGCATCATGCTCAAACAAATAACCTAAACTCGCAGTTAAAACAACGAGCAGTAACATAATAAACGCAGAGGCTGCTAATACTGGCCATTCTCGTGCAATTACAGTTGTTAATGTCGATGTCGCGCCCGTGTAACGTGTTAGTTTTAGTAAACGTAGTAATCGAAACACGCGGAAGAATCGCAAATCAAATAAATGATGCAAGAATACTTCGAGGAAAAAAGGTAAAACAGCCAGAAGATCAATTATCGAGGGCGTTGTTTTTGCTTGTTTAATCCGTCCTAAAATTGCTTTTTCAAAACCTGGTTCTTCTACGCAAGAATAAATCCGCATACAGTATTCCATTGTAAAAACTGCTACAGCCACTGTATCGAGAATAATGAATTGAATGTTAAGAATGTAGTGAATCGCAAAAACAGATTCCAACACTACCGCGATAACCGACACAATTACCCAAACGACGATAAATGTATCGAAAATCCCTTGTAAGCTGCCACCATACATACTTGGGAATACTAAAGCGTGTATTTTTTGGCGAAATGTACGACCTTGATTCGCTAGTTTAAATTCTTTGTAAGCAGGAATTAAAACACGGAATAATTTGAGAATTCGTAATAATCTCAAGAAGCGCAACATCCGCAAATCAATTGAAATAAACGCTTGAAGGTAAAATGGCATTACCGACAACAAGTCTATAATCGCAAATGGACTGGTGATGTATTTCAAATAAGGATATTTACTATTTTTAAATTCTTCATCTTCTGTTGCCAAACAAAGGCGCATGAAGTATTCCAACGTAAATACGATGACCGAAAACATATCGAATAAATGAAACAAATGTTTATTTGGTTCAAATATGGCGGGAACGTGTTCAAACAGTAATACAAATAGATTCAGAACAATCAGCGAACTAATCCAGCCATCGACATCTTTCTGGTAGTTATTATCGATATTAGGGTCAAGCAGCCAGCTGTAAAGCCATTTGCGTAACGGTAAATTTTCATCAATGTTTGCACGGCTGTTATGAACGCCGATTTGAACCATTATCTTTGTAGATGAATCGGCTTCATTTTTTTGAATGATAACTTTTGGTGATGATTCCATAAATAAGTTCCTTAAAATTCTACATCAGCGATGAAAATGGGATACGCCCCGTTATCACACACCGTAATACGAATCTGAGTTTTTTGATCAATATGATCCGATTCAACGAGTTGGCTTATCGTAAAAGGCAATGAAGAACCGACAGGTGTCGGTATTAATTTTTCAAGTACCATCGAACCGATAAGGCTTTGATCGCCACGGCTACATTTAGTAACAAATGCAATTGGCGCATCAAAAAATGGATTCGTTAATGCAGCTAATGGTGCTGGCGGTGTGGTAATTGCCTTTAAGCATTCACCCCATGTTCGAGGTGTTTTTGTGTCATCAGAATGAACAATTGGGGTGCATTCATTTATTGCGTAATTTTCATTAAATCTTTCTGCGCCCGCTTCAGTTAACCAACTTGCCCACGCTTCACCGTTGCGCTTGGTGGTTTCTGTTTTCATTCCTTCTGAATATGCTAATGAACCAGACCACCCTAAAAAAATCAGAATGGAGATAAGGAAAATTATAAAAATAACGTCCGACAATGTGAGACGTGGGTTTTGAGTAGAATTGTTGTCACTCATATTATTGATTCTCCGTAACTGATTATATTAAATAGTAAATTTTGATTTATTTCGATTTTACAAATCGGCTTCTTTCAATTTGTGAATTGAAATGTTCGATACTCATTATGCGACCTAAAACGACTAATAAATCCCCAGCGCGTAACAAAAAATGTGCTGGTGGGTTGAAATAAAAATGCTGGCTTTTAATTTGATAACTATTTTTGTGAATACGATGTTCTGGATTGGCACTTATTACGCCAAACAAAATCAATTTACGTTGTAAAAAATCGACAGTAGATATTTCTTTGCCTTCCAAATCAGAACCAAGAGGCACGTTAATTGTTTCCATTACAATATCACTGTCTGCGTTAATAATTCCTAAAATAGCTTCAAATGCCACAGGTTGTCCCACATATTCAGCAACTACCATGCCAGCGATTTCAAATGGACGAATAACATTACTTGCCCCTGCTTGATACAATTTTTTCACATTCTCCACATTATTTGCACGCGAAATAATATGAACATCTCGATTTAAATTGCGTGCTGTTAGCGTGATATAAACATTGATGACATCATCATCGGTTATACACAATATACTCGACGCACCATTGTTAATCCCTGCATTTTCTAACACACCGTTTTTGCTCGCGTCTGCATGAATAACGGTGTACTTCATATTTTTCGCCCGTAAAATATTTATTTCGAGCGGATCAATAATGACGAATTTTAATTTATCTTTGGCTAATTGTTTGGCAATGTGTAAACCCACTCGACCAAAACCACACACAATTATAAAATCTTTATATTGTTTAATTTCGGTATAAGTACGGTCTTCTTGTAAATGGTGTATTTCTTCACTAAATCCCGACACCATCAACGATGTAAAAAATGCCAAAATTCCGATGCCGCTAAAAATTAGAACAATCGCCACTAAACGTCCGCCAACTGTATGCGGTGAAATATCACCATATCCTACGGTTGATAATGTGACAATTGACCAATAAAGACCATCAAATAAATTTTTGATTTGACCGCCTTCCGCATGACTTTCAAATAAATAAATGGCGACGCTGCCAATAAAAATCAAAAAACTTAAAAAGATTCCCAATGTGTAAAGTTCAAAACGCTTATTTTTTAAAATGTTAAGAAATACTTTGATGCTGTGAAAATGGCGAAATAATTTAAGTAAACGAAATACCATAAACACGCGTAAAAAACGAAAAGTTTCATAACTTGGCAAAATCGCTAACAAGTCAATGATTGCCATCGGCGTAATCATGTAACGAATTTTTGCACGAATCACTTTACGCAGTGCTTCCAATACAGGAAATTGAATGTTCAAGTATTGTGATTTTTCATATTCTTCCAAAATAATTTCGTGGGAATTACTGGCAAGCCAAAATCGTAATAAATACTCAATCGTGAAGACAACTAAAATGCCTTGCTCTAAAATTTTACTGAGATGCGTAATTTGATGGTCAATTTCATGAATAAGAAAAAACACACTTAACAACACCATACTAATAATAAAAAAAGCAACATAGCCATTGTAATAACCATTCGGGTTTTCCAATAAATCATAAAAAAATGATTTGATTTTTTGGTAGCGTTGCGACGTTTTTAAAAAGTAGGCGTATTTAACAATCATGAAAGAGAAAATGTGAAAACCTGCGGATTTGAATGATTTTTCATTTTACTACAACCACTGAAATCAAAAGGGCGAAATTTAAAATACCATTTTTAAAAAATGTTCTTGCTGGTCTAATTTAATAACTTTATTATTAAAGCGGCTTAACCATTTCGGTTAAATTCATCACCCAAAATAATAAAAAATAAGAGGAGCAATTTATGTTTAAAAAAATTTCTTTTTCAGTGGCTACATTAGCTTTAGCAGCAACTTTTAACGTCGCAAATGCAGCGGATTGCAGTGCAGTACCTACGTTCACACAATTACAAACTGCATTAAAATCAGCACAGTCGCAAAGCAATGGTGGTTTTGGCTTAAATATGTGGGGAACCATTGTAAATCGTGCAGGTGAAGTGTGTGCTATTGCAAGAACTGGCGCAGAAGTGGGTGATCAGTGGCCAGGAAGTCGTGTTATTTCAGCACAAAAAGCAAACACAGCAAATTCGTTTAGTTTGCCAGGTTTAGCCTTATCAACCGCTAATTTGTATTCAGCCGTTCAACCTGGTGGTTCTTTATTTGGTTTACAAGAAAGTAATCCCGTTAATACTTCTGTTGCTTACGGTGGAACGACTTTCAACTTTGGAACAGCGAAAGATCCACTTGTAAGTAAACGTATTGGTGGTGTGAATGTATTTGGCGGTGGTTTAGCGTTGTATAACACGGCGGGTAAATTAGTTGGTGCGATTGGTGTTAGTGGTGATAGTTCATGTGCTGATCACAACATCGCTTGGCGTACACGTCATTTATTGGTCATGGATAAAATTCCTGGTGGCGTTGCTGCTGATAAAACCGACAACATCATTTTTGATATTGTTGATGGTAAAAGCGCAGGTGGTTTCGGTCATCCAACTTGTAATGAAAATAGCGTAAGTGCTAACGATGCAGCAATAAAATAACATTCACATATTCACACACAAAAAAGGCAGAGCAATTGTTATTTGCTCTGCCTTTTTTCAAGAAAATCTATTGCGGTTTCACAGCTGAATCGCCTTTCGATCCTTTATCGCCTTTGTCACCTTTTGCGCCAGGATTTCCCTTTGAACCTGGATCACCTTTTGCGCCAGGATCGCCTTTTGCACCAGGATCGCCTTTAAAGCCTTGATCGCCTTTTGCACCAGGATCGCCTTTAAAGCCTGTATCACCTTTTGGACCAGGATCACCTTTTGGACCTTGGTCGCCTTTTGGTCCTTGATCACCTTTTACACTGTCACCTTTAATACCTTGTTCACCTATCGGACCTATATCGCCTTTCGCGCCAGGATCACCTTTAAAGCCTTGATCACCTTTTGGACCTTGGTCTCCTTTAAAGCCTTGATCGCCTTTTGGACCCGTGTCGCCTTTGATACCTTGTTCACCTTTAACGCCTTGATCACCTTTTAGACCTTGGTCGCCTTTTAGACCTTGATCACCTTTTGGACCTTGGTCGCCTTTTGGACCTTGATCACCTTTAACACCTTGCGGTCCTTGGACACCTTGTAATCCGCGTTCTCCTTTTGGTCCAAGATCACCTTTCACACCTTGAATACCTGGAACACCCTGTTCGCCTTGTTCACCTTTATCGCCTGTATCACCTTTAGGTCCTGGAATACCTTCAATTCCAGAAAAGCCTTTAATGCCTTTATCACCTTTAGGGCCTGGCGGACCTTCTTTACTTACAATTTTATCAATCCAGCTATAAATGCGTTTTTCTAATAATCCGTCTGCGTGTAAATATAAATGCCCTTCGTTTTCGATTTTAAATTGTTGGTAATAAGGATTTTTTTTACCCGCTACTTGTCGTTCACGCGCACTATTTACGACATTTGCCGTATCTAATTCGGCGTAAATATCTAGCAACGGCAATTTAAATTTGGATATAGATGATATGACTTGTACATTTGGATCATTCGTTTCTGGCACAGGCAGACTAATTGTTACTAACCCATTTACGCCTACTATTTTTTCAGCCAATGAAAAACTCGCCATTAAGCCACCTAAACCGTAACCAATGACTACGATTCTTTCGGCTTTTTCAGCTTTAGCAAATTTAATTGCCTCTAATAATCTTGCTTTAGCTTCAGGAAAAAGCGAATAGTAATCTGCACTAACCGCACCTTCTTCTCGTAATGGCATCTGCACTGACAATGTTGCCCAATGGTGATGCGGGAAAAATGCGCGAAATGACTTAATCACCGCTTCTTGATTTGGATGTCCACCGACATCGTGCAAAAGAATAATTATGCCGTCACGGTAACTTTGTGAGGTATCCGTGTAGAGATTTAAAAATTTTTTCCCAGACGATTCAAGCCAAACCGCCCGTCCTAGATTTAAAGTTTGTTGAACATCTGTTGCAAATATGGCTTCGCGCTTGTCATCACTTGCTGCGCCAACTGCAGAGTGACATAAGCAAAATGCTACAGCTATTCGCGCTATTTTTTTATCAAACATATTGCATCATTACAATTTATAAACAACATCACGGTTTCCCATTTTTGGGTCGCCAATATTTTCTTTTACGTCTGATTTCGCTTTGCCTTGTTTGATGCGATCCCGATCGTATTTCGCCATCATTTCTTCCCACGTTTTGTATTGCTGATATTCAGCAAAACCTTCGGCTTTACGTTTCTCATAAATTTCTCTGCCCATTGCGATAATTTCTTCTGCTTTTTTACCATCAACAGCGGCTAAAAATTCAGTATTATCTTTCTTGGCATCACGAATCATCCAAAATGACATTTCATATTCGACGCGCATTTCAGCCTGTAAGTGATTTTTAATCATTTTAACGGATCGATAAGCGGATTTTTCGTTGTGTGCGTTAATTTTATCGCCGCCGCACGCTGTCAACATTGTGCAACTTAGGATTAACAAAACAAGTGGAAGTTTCTTCATTACAAGTATCTCGAATTAAACGTAAAATAGGCAGTCATTATAAACCGAAGCCCATTTTTTTATGCTGGAATTTATCACGTTACTTCGTCAACGTTATCAAATCGTTTTGAATTCACATTCAAACGAAGCGCAAAGTTATCAACAAAAATTTGAGCAATTAACGCTTGCTGAAGCCTTTTTACACAAAGGAAAATTCGTTGAAACGTTGCCATTATCTTGTGCGATTATTGGTCCAACGCAAGCGGGTAAAAGTTCTCTTACGAATGTTTTTTTGCAATCAGAAAACGCTGGTGTAAGTCCTTTGGCTGGTTATACCGTTCACCCGCAAGGCTTTTGTCATCAAATTGAATTATCTAATTGCAAAGATTTGGTGGATTATTTCGCGCCATTTACAAAAGTTGCACGCGAAAATCTGAGCAAAAATCGTTTTGATTGTTATACATTAACGCCGACTGAAAATTCCTCTTTTTTACCACCTGTTATTTTTTGGGATACGCCCGATTTTGATTCGATTGATTCGACAGATTATCGAGAAGGCGTTTTAAAAACGATTGCGCTTGCTGATATTATTGTTCTCGTTGTCAGTAAAGAAAAATATGCGGATCAAACTGTGTGGGACACGTTGAAACTTATCGAACCACTGCGTCAACCGACGTTCATTTGCGTTAATAAATTAAGCGAAGGTTCGGAAACGATTATTTTAGAATCGCTCAAAGAAAAATGGCACGATTATCGGCGTGATACTTTTCCAGAAATTATTCCGTTACTTTATCAACAGGCAACAAAATTGCCCGAAATCCCCAAATCGAAACAACATATTTTGTTTGAATTGGCGAAAAAAGTGCAGCGTGAAAAACAGCCGCGACGTGAACAAAAATTAGTACAAACACATTGGCAAGAATGGACAAAACCGTTACGCGCTGAACATGAAATTTATGAGGCGTGGCAAACATTGGTTGATGACGTAATGGAGCAAGCGTTAAAAAATTATGAACATGATTATTTGAATCATCCGCGCCACTACGAAACTTTTCAACAAGCGATTGCCGAGTTACTTTTATTGCTCGAAATTCCAAGCGTCGCGAAAGCAATGATGACGGCGCGAAAGGTTTTACTTTATCCGTTGAAATTAGTGCGACGATTAGGTAGAACTCGAAATTATCCGCAGCGAAGTCATGAAATGACCGTTTTAACGTCTGTGTTAAATCACACGCTGACTGAATTGGCGCACGAATTATTAGATAAAAATACACATTCATTGTGGCGCGAATTAAGTGAAGAATTACGCCAAAATCGCGCTGAAATTTTAAGTGAATTCAAACACACGACTGAAAATTATCATCAAAATTTTCAGCAAGACGTTGAACTTGCCGCGCAAGGGCTTTATGCAAAATTAGAAGAACAGCCGCTCGTTTTAAATACACTACGCGCTACTCGAATCACGGCTGATGCGGCAGTTGTTGCATTGACCTTGTACACTGGCGGGATTGGTTTGCATGATTTGGCGATTGCGCCTGCGATGTTGATGTTGACGAACTTATTAACTGAAAGCGCGATTGGCAGCTACATGAAAAAGGTTGAAACCGATTTAAAAGCACAGCAACTTACTGCTGTAAAAAAGCAGATTTTTGAGCCACTCGCTCAACGTTTAAACGCTTTGCCACAACACCTAAAAACTCAAACGCATTTTGCGATTTCACCCGAACAACTTGCCGAAGTTGAAACAAAACTTAATGAAAAACCAAATGGATTACGATTACTCTGAACTTTTACAGCGCACTGAAAACTGGGCGCAACAGGCTTATGAATTGGGTTGGATTAGTGAAATAACCCCCACTTCTTTTTTGCAAAAAGAAAAAAATCTACTTTTTGAAAACACAATGCGCCCTTTAATTGTTGCTTTCATGGGAGGCACGGGCGTGGGCAAAAGTTCGTTACTCAATCGACTCGCGGGAAAACCCATTGCAAAAGCAGGCGTGGCGCGTCCAACGTCAAAAGAAGTGACGATTTTTCACCATCGTGAAATCACGTTACCGAATTTACCGACGACGGATATTCGTGTTGCCAATCACGATGACGATTCGCAAAAAAACGTGGTTTGGATTGATATGCCAGACTTTGATAGCACCGACGAACATAACAAAGCATTGGTTTTAAACTGGTTGCCGCACATTGACGTGTTGATTTATGTTGTCAGCCCAGAACGTTATCGTGACGAAAAAGCGTGGCGATTATTGCTTGCCGAAGGCGCAAATCATGCGTGGTTATTTGTAATGAATCAGTGGGATAGGGGGCAAATCGAACAATCAGACGATTTTGAGAAACAATTACACGTTGCAGGTTTCAACACGCCAATCATTTTCAAAACATGTTGTTCAGAGGCAATTGAAAATGACGAATTTAACGAATTAGCTGAAACGTTAACGTCACTCGCCACGCAAAAAACTGTCGAACAATTAGAACAGCGCGGCGAACACGTTCGTGTTCAAGCGTTGCAAAATCAGTTACAAAATTATCTGGTGCAATTTGGTAATGAAATAGCTTTGAAAAAACTGCATTCACATTGGCTTTCAAATTGGAAAAATGTTTCTACACAATTACAGCAAGGATTTGCGTGGCGACTTCAACCGTTAGCTGAACAGTTTGCCAAATTTTCATCTATTGAGAAAAACAGTGATTTTCTTTGGGATGATTGGGCGCAAACTCGTTTTGATGATGCTCTGAATCTGTTGGTCATTGACGCGCAAACTTTGAATTTACCCACCACGCCGTTAGAAATGCAGCTTTTAACTTTGCGTGAAAAGGCTCAAAAACAATTTAATTCAAACGTCGAACTTCAAACACGGCAAGCCCTCGCAAAACGTGGAAATGTGGTGCAACGAGCGTTATTAAAATTCGTGCAAACCGCCGAAATTATTTTGCCGTTGGCAGCGATGAGCTGGGTTGGTTTTCAAGTGGTGAATGGTTATTACGAAAGCAATCAAACCCACGATCATTATTTGAATCTCGATTTTGCAATTCATAGCACGTTGGTTTGTGGATTATCGTGGCTGGTGCCGTTTTTCATTTTGAAAAAATGCCAGCCTTCACTGGAAAAATGTGCGTTACGCGGTTTAAATAAAGGGATTTTGCAAAGTTTAGCGAATTTGAATGACGAAGTAATTAGGGCGATTGAGCAATTTCAACAACAACGGGCAACGCAGTTACAAAATGTAAATGCGTTGCTGATGTTGTGTGAAAAAATCACGTCTAAAAAAGTTGAATTCGCACCAAACAGCACGCTGGAACGAATGTTGATTGACTAAACTTTCTGCAACGTTTCTTTCGAGTCTTCAATAATTGCGGCAATTTTATCTGCTTCAACGCGGGTCATTAATGGTTTGAAATCGTTTAATGTGTGATTCACCAATGGTTGCAATGAATCTATCCACGTTGTAATTGGTGCATTCAAAAACGCTTCGGCTTCTGTCGTCAACACGGGCAAAACGGGTTTCAAATACGCCGCTAAAATTCGGAATAAGTTAATTGCGACTGAACAAACGTCGTGTAATTCAGCGTCTTTGCCTTCTTCTTTAGCGATTGCCCACGGTTTTTTATCATCAATATATTGGTTCGCTTTATCGGCTAATGCCATAATTTCACGCATTGCTTTACCAAATTCACGATTTTCATAACTTTCAGCGATTGTTTCATTAGCCGCGATAAATTCGGCAAATAATTCAGGCTCAATGCACGTTGCTGAAAGTTGGTTGTCGAATTTTTTACGAATAAACCCGCTGCAACGACTGGCGATATTCACGACTTTTCCAACTAAATCTGAATTCACCCGCTGACTAAAATCATCAAAATTCAAATCCAAATCGTCGATAGTATTGCTCAATTTCGCCGAAAAATAATAACGTAGATATTCGGGATTTAAATGGTCTAAATAGGTTCTTGCAGTGATAAATGTGCCGCGTGATTTCGACATTTTTTCGCCATTCACCGTTAAAAATCCGTGGGCAAAAATTGCATCGGGCGTTCTGAAATTCGCGCCACTCAGCATTGCTGGCCAAAAAAGCGCGTGGAAATAAATGATGTCTTTGCCAATAAAATGGTAAAGCTCAACATCGCTATCTTTTGCCCAAAAATCATCAAATTTCAAATCGGTTTTGTCGCACAAATTTTGAAAACTTGCCATGTAACCAATCGGCGCATCAAGCCAAACGTAAAAGTATTTATTCGGTGCGTCAGGAATTTCAAAACCAAAATACGGCGCATCGCGCGAAATATCCCATTGTTGCAAACCACTTTCGAGCCATTCTGCTAATTTGTTACGCACTTCGGCTTGCAAATGTCCCGCGCTCGTCCAGTCACGCAACATTTCTGTGAAATCAGCTAAATCGAAAAAGTAATGTTCTGATTCTTTTTCAATCGGCGTGGCACCTGAAACCGCTGAAACGGCATTTTTCAAATCAGTTGGTGAATAATTCGCGCCACACACTTCGCAACCGTCGCCGTATTGGTCTTTCGCGCCACATTTTGGGCAATCACCCTTGATAAAACGGTCTGGCAAAAACATATTTTTGATTGGGTCAAACGCTTGCGTAATCGTGCGCGAACTAATATGTCCCGCACCACGCAAGCGCGTATAAATCAACGATGAAAACATTTTATTTTCGGCGGAATGCGTGCTGTGATAATTATCGAATTCAATCCCAAATTCTGAAAAATCGAGCTGGTGACTTTTGCCCACTTCAGCAATCAATTCTTCGGGTGTAATCCCATCACGATCGGCTTTGAGCATAATCGGCGTGCCGTGCGCGTCATCGGCGCAAACGTAATAACATTCGTTGCCCCGTTGTTTTTGAAAACGTACCCAAATATCCGTTTGAATATATTCGACCAAATGCCCTAAATGAATCGCGCCATTGGCATACGGTAACGCGCTAGTCACTAAAATTTTTCGTGGTGTCATAAAATAATTATCCAATATCTGTAAGTTTAAAGATTTGGCACATTATGGCATAAAAGCAAAATGCCTAAAAATCAGCTGGGGTAAATCATTCAATGGCACGTTTTCTGCCTTGTTAGCAGATAAAGATTCCTTTAACATGACTGTCAATTTTTCCACTTTAAAATTAAAAAATAATGCAAATTCCAGAAACAAATTTACCCGCGAATTTCATTCGTCAAATTGTCGCTAATGATTTAGCGGCAAACAAAAATAATAGCAACGTTGCCACTCGTTTTCCACCTGAACCCAATGGTTATTTGCACATTGGTCACGCTAAATCGATTTGTTTAAATTTCGGTACTGCGTTAGAAAATAACGGCACTTGCAATTTGCGTTTC
>SESD01001041.1_pt1 | contig 15913 bp, 16 predicted proteins | sample 3171411 | NCBI WGS metagenome assembly SESD01 (sample SAMN06051880, study PRJNA518727) | freshwater metagenome | biome: subpolar coniferous forest; feature: holomictic lake; material: water; isolation source: holomictic Lake 442, 16.5 m depth | place: Canada: near Kenora, Ontario | collected...
GCAAGGACGAACCGGCGCAGCGCGACGATGGCGCCGGCGAACACGACGGCGAACAGCGCGCAGGCTTCCACGAACGACCACTGCCGCAGTTGCAACAGCATCGCGCAGGTCCACCACGCCGCCGTGGCGGCGAGCCAGGACACGAAGGTCGCCGAGCGCTGCGCGACCAGCGCATGTACGGCGACGAAGGCGACCGTGGCGGGGACGCCGGCCACGCCCATCAATGCGCTGTCGGAAATGAACTGCGGCCCGTGGTCGATCGCGAGGAACACGTAGATCGGCCCGGTGGACACCGGCAGCGTCGCGACCAGCGAGCCGAAGAAGGGCCCGAGGCGCTCGGCCGCGCGCGAGGCGCTGACCACGACGACGATCGCGCAGGCGATCTTCAGCGCGATGAAGGGGTCGATCACGGAGTGCATGGTTTTGCCGTTTCTTGAAAGTCAATTGGCAGGAGACCGGCTCCTGGTGCGGACTTTCAGGAATAAAGTTTGACTTTTACGTGGCGGATGATTGGCTCGCCGCGTCCGCCGGGCCGCGCAGCACGAGCACGTTGCCCGTCACCGACACTACCATGCCCGCGACCACCGGCACCATCGCCATAACCGGAATGAAGCATACGTCTCTGGAAGGCGATTTAATCCGGCAATGCGCTACTTCGCCCCGGTGCCGAGGTAGGCCCGCGCGAGTGCCGCGTCGCCCGCCAGGCGCGCCGCTTCGTCCGTGACGACGATGCGCCCGGTCTCGAGCACGCATGCGCGGTCGGCGATGGCGAGCGTCTGCCGCGCCTTCTGCTCGATGATGAGAATGGTTATCCCTGCCGCGCGCAAGTCCTTCACGATGCCGAACACCCGCTCGACCATCAGCGGCGCGAGGCCGAGCGACGGTTCGTCGAGCATCAGCAGGCGCGGCTTTGCGAGCAGCGCGCGGCCGATGGCGAGCATCTGCTGTTCGCCGCCCGAGAGCAGGCCCGCGGGCACGGCGTTGCGCTCCTGCAGCACGGGGAAACGCTCGTAGACAGCATTGATCTCCTTGTCCGGCGCGCCGCCTTTGCGGCAGTAGCCGCCCATCAGCAGGTTCTCGTGCACGGTCATGCGCGCGAGGATGCCGCGGCCTTCCGGCACAAGGCACAGGCCCTGGCCGGGGCGCTCTTCCGCGCGCCCGGGGCGCAACGGCGCGCCGTCGAATTCGATGCGGCCGGTAAAGGGCAGTACACCCGCGATTGCCTTCAGCGTCGTGGTCTTGCCGGCGCCGTTGGGGCCGATCAGCGCGAGAATTTCGCCGGCGCGCACCTCGAAGCCGACGTCGCTCACGGCGCGCACCGGGCCGTAGGAAACGCAAAGGCCTTCGACCTTAAGCATCGGTCGCCTCCGCGCCGAGGTAGGCCTCGAGCACGCGCGGGTTGTTCTGCACCTCGGCGGGCGTGCCGGTCGCGATCACGCTGCCGAAGTCGAGCACGGTGATGCGGTCGCACAGGTTCATCACGAAGCTCATGTCGTGCTCGATCAGCAGCACCGCGAGCCCGCGCTTGCGCAGCACCAGCAAGAGGTCGGCGATCGCGGTGGACTCCTCGCGGCTCATGCCGGCCACGGGCTCATCGAGCAAGAGCAGCTTCGGGTCGGTGGCGAGCGCGCGGCCGATCTCGACGCGGCGCTGCCGCCCGTAGGGCAGTTCGGCCGCGGGGCGGTCGGCCACGTCGGCGAGGCCGAGGAGGTCGAGCAGTTCGGCTGCGCGCGCCCGGCCGGCAGCGGCGGACTCTCCGCGACGTCTCGCCGCGCCCAGCGCGATCTGCAAGTGCTCGCTCACACTCAGGCTGCGGAAGAGGCGGATGTTCTGGAACGTGCGCGCCATGCCCATGGCCACGATGCGGTGCGGCTTCACGCCGTCGATGCGCCGGCCGGCGAGCTCGATCATGCCCGCGTCCGGCGTGTAGGCGCCGGTCACGACGTTGAAGAGCGTGGTCTTGCCGGCGCCGTTGGGGCCGATGACCGAGACGATTTCACCTGCGGCGACTTCGAGCTCGATGGCGTTCAGCGCGACCACGCCGCCGAACTGCTTGCCGACGCCGGCCAGCCTGAGGAGCGGTTGCGGTGCGTCAGCCATGGCGTTTGAACAGGCGGAAGACGGGGTCAAGCAGCTTGCGATCCAAGAGACCCTGCCTGCGCACGAGCAGGATCAGCACCAGCAGCGCGCCGAAGGCCGCCAGCCGCCAGTTGGCCGCAAAGCGCAGCGCCTCGGGCAGCAGGTTCAGGATCACCGACCCGGCCAGTGCGCCGATGGCGACTTCGGAGCCGCCGACGATGGCGATCAGCACCAGGTCCACGGAGCGTTCGAACGCGAAGTTGCCCGGCTCGATGAAGAGCTGGTGGTGGGCAAACAGCCCGCCCGCGACGCCGCCGATCGCGGCGCTCAGCGTGAACGCGGTGAGCTTGAGCCGTGTGGTGTCGAGGCCCGCCATCTCCGCGGCGGTTTCGTCGTCGCGCACCGCGCGGAACTCCAGCCACAGCCGCGAGCGTTCAAGCAGCATCACAATGACGAGGAGGCCCCCGGTCCACAGCCAGATCGACGCGAGCGACACCTTCTGCATGCCGTGGAACCCGCCCGCGCCGCCGGTGGCCTCCATGTTGAGGAAGAAGCTGCGCGTCATTTCGCCAAAGCCGAGCGTGGCCATCGCGAGGTAGATGCCGCGCAGCCGCAGCGCGGGGAACCCGATGATGAGCCCGGTGAGGCCGCTGGCGGCTGCGCCCGCGAGCAAGGCCGCCTCGAGCGGCCAGCCCTTCCAGACGGTGAGCATCGACGCGACATAGGCGCCGATCGCCATGAAGGCCGCGTTGCCGAGCGACAGCTGCCCCACGGACAGGATCACGTAGACCGACAGGCCGCCAAGCAGGCCGACGCCCACATCGGCCAGCAGCGCCTGGACGTAGCTCGACATCACAGCCGCTCGCCTTCCTGTCCGGGCGGCTTGCCGAGCAGTCCGTGGGGCCGCAGCAGCAGCGTCGCGATCATCAAGCCATAGACCACGAAGTCGCGCACCGCCGAGCCGCCGAGGTAGATCGTCATCACTTCGGCGATGCCGACCAGCGGCCCCGCCAGCAGCACGCCCCAGATGCGCGTCACGCCGCCGATCACCATGACGGCGATGGCCTTGAGGCCCGCGTCTGCGCCCACAAACGGACTGACCGCCGAGTAGTGCAGTCCGATCAGCACCCCCGCCGCGCCGGCGAGCACGCCCGAAAGGAGGAAGGTGCCGCTCACCACGCGCTGTGCGGGCACGCCAAGCAGCCGGGCTACGCCGGGGTTCTCGGCCACCGCGCGCAGGGCGCGGCCGAAGCGCGTGCGCTGCACGAGCCACGCAACGATGCCGACGAGGAGGATCGCGCAGCCGATCACCGTGAGCTGCGGCGTGGAGATGCGCAGGCCCGCGAACTCGAAGGCCGTGCCGACCGCGCTGTCGGGCAGCTGCAGTGGATCGGAGCCGAAGAGGTTGACCACCGCGTTCTGCAGCACGATCGAGCAGCCGAGCGTCGAGAGCAGCGGCACGATGGGCGGGGCGCCCGCGAAGGGCCGGTAGGCCACGCGCTCGATGACCAGCGCCAGCACCCCGGCCGACCCCATTCCCGCGAGCACGGCCACCGGAAGCGGGGCGCCGTGCGCGAGCGCGGAGAGGCCCACGTAGGCGCCGACCATGAAGAGCTCGGCCACTGCGATGTTGAGCACGCCGAGCACGCCCATCACCAGCGAGAAGGCGAGGGCCACCAGCGTATAGACGGCCCCGAGGGTGAGGCCGTTGAGGAGCTGCTGCAGCGCGATCATGTCAGGCCGCGCCGCAGCCGGTCAGCGGCGTTCAGCAGCCCTTGCCTCCGGGGGCGCTGCAGCCGCGCACGCGCTCGGCCCACTTGCCGCCCTGGCCGACCACGATGTAGAAGCTCTTGATCGCGTCCCCGTCCGGGTTGAACGAGACCTTGCCGGCAAAGCCGGTGTAGGTCCCCGAGGTGGCGACGTACTTCTGGATCTTCTCGCGGTCCTGCGCGAGCTGGTCGGGCTTGCCCGAGACGCCGGCCTTCTTGATCGCGTCGATGTAGAGGCTGACGATCTCGTAGATGTTCGCGTCGTACATGCTCGGCTCGATCTCGGCGGGCAGGCCCTGGGTCTTCCGGAGGATGGGCTGCAGCGCGGTGACGAACCTGGCCGACGGGCCGGCGGCGTCGCCGAGGAAGAACGTGGCCGGCGCGACCACGGGGATCTCCGGCGCGGCCTTGAGGATCGCGGCCGAGATCAGCGGGGTGCCGCCGATCACGGGCTTGGTAAAGCCCTGGCGCTTCATCTCGCGGATCACGGTGATGGCCTGGCTGTAGTCGGCGGCGACGATCACGCCGTCCGGGTTCAGCGCGCGCAGCGTCGTGACCTGTGCGCTGACGTCCACGTCACCGGTGTTGAAGGTGAGGAAGCTGCCCTCGTTGACGACCTTGATGCCGTTCTCCTTCATGAGACCCGGCATGATGCGGCTGCCGAGCGACACCGAGTTGGCGTCCTTCGCGTCGTAGATCACCGCGACCGTGGCGACCTTGTAAGCGTCCTTGAAGAACGGCACGCTGGTCTTTGCGAGCACGAGCTCATCGACCGTGTTGCGGAAGGCCCACGGGCGGTTCAGCGCCGACACGCCGGGCTTGGAGGAGGCCTGCGACATCGACACCAGCTTCATCTGGTTGGCGACCGGGAACGCGACCTCGGCCGCGCTGCTGGTGAGCGGGCCGGCGATCGCGAGGACCTTGTCGTCCTCGGCGAGGCGGCGCACGAGGTTGGCGGCCTGCGGGGGCTTGGCCGAGTCGTCGTACACGATCACGCGGAGCTTGGCGCCCTCGACCCCGCCGGCGGCGTTGACCTCGTCCTCGAGCATCTTGAGCGTGGCGGTGTTGGTGCGGCCCCATTCCGCGAACGGGCCGCTGGAGGGCACCACCGCGCCGATGCGCACTTCGAGGCCGGCGAGGCGGCCGCTCTGCGCGGCGGAAGGTTGGGCGAAGGCAAGGGCGAGCGCGGCAAGCGCAAGGCCGGTGCGAAAGCGGGTGCTGGTCATGGGGATCTCTCGTGGGGTGGTGGTTGCGCGAACGAACGGCGCGAGCGGCCAAGGTTAACCGAGTGTCGGGAAAATTTACAAGCGGGGATGCGAATCAAACGGGCGCACCAGCGGAATGCGCCGCGCAGCTATTGACTTTCGCTAGGCTACCTAGCTATCTTGGCGCGCACCCCGACTGGCCGAGACCCGCATGACCGCACGCAAGACCTCCCGCCCGGCACGTCCCGCCCGCAAGCGCGCCGCACAGGCGCCGCTGACCGTGTCCCGCAAGGCCCTGCTCACCGGCAGCGACGACCGCAGGTTCCGCGAGCTGGTGCATGCGTTCTTCGCGTTCCAGGCGCGCCACGAGGCGATCCGCGACGGGCACGCCGCCTACATCGGCCTGGCCGGCATCCAGTACACGATCCTGATCTCGATCGGCCACCTCGAGGCCGAGGGCCCGGTCACGGTGAAGACGGTGTGCGACCACCTGCGCATGTCGAGCGCGTTCATCGCGGTGGAGACCGCCAAGCTCGTCGCGCGCGACCTGATCGCGAAGGCCCGCGACCCGAAGGACGCGCGCCGCACGCTGCTGAAGACCACCCCGCAGGGCTATGCGCTGCTGGCAAAGCTCGCGCCCGCGCAGCGCGCGGTGAACGACATCGAGTTCGGCGGGCTCTCGCCGCGCGACTTCACGCAGCTGCACCGGACCATGAACCGCCTGATCGAAAACTGCGACGCCGCGCTGGCGATGCAGCGCCTGCTCGAACAACCAGCCACGCGCGGCATCGCCGCGCGGCTCGAAGAATCCCAGCCGGCCTGACCCCGGCCGAACCTGCACCAAGGAGACCACGATGACCCACCCTGTGAAGGACGGCAAGAAGCACCTCGAATCGCTGCGCGACGGCCGCCGCGTATTCATCGACGGCAAGCTCGTCGACGACGTCACCACGCACCCGGCGTTCCGCAACTCGGTGCAGTCCTCCTGCTCGCTCTATGACTTCCAGGCGCTCCCGGAGAACCGCGAGCTGATGACCTTCGAGACGGAAACGGGGCATCAGGTCAGCCGCGCCTGGCAGAAGCCGCGCACCTACGCCGAGATGGTCGAGCGCCGCAAGGCCCTCACGGCCCTGGCCGAGCAGCACCACGGCTTCATGGGCCGCTCGCCGGACCACCTCGCCTCGGCGCTGCTCGGGCAGGTCATGGGCCTGCCGGTGTTCGAGAAGCATGGCTCCAAGCGCGCCAAGGCGATGAACGACTACTACCACTGGGCGGCCGACAACGACCTTTTCCTCACCTACGTGATCATCAACCCGCAGGCCGACCGCTCCAAGGACTGGGGCGACCAGGCGGGCGAGGATCTCGTGGCCGCGGTGGTCGACGAGGACTCGGAGGGCATCACGATCCGCGGCGCGAAGATGCTCGGCACCAGCTCGATCATGGCCAACGAGGTGTTCGTCGCCAACCTGCAGCCCTTGAGGCCCGGCGAGGAGAAGCTCGCGTTCTCGTGCGCGCTGCCGATGAACGCCAAGGGCCTCAAGGTGCTGTCGAGGAAATCGTTCGAGCAGCACGCGGTGTCGCGCTTCGACAACCCGCTCGCCTCGCACTACGACGAGAACGACGCGGTGATCTACTTCGACGACGTGAAAGTCCCTTGGGACCGGGTGTTCGTCTATAACGACACCGACATGTGCCGCGCACAGTTTCACGACACGGCCGGCCACATCATGCAGAACTACCAGGCGCAGATCCGCATGGCGGTGAAGATGCGCTTCATGGCCGGCATCGCCCGCAAGATCACCGAGACCATCGGCACGGTGAACATGCCGCCGGTGCGCGAGAAGCTCGGCTGGCTCGCGGCCAAGGCCGCGATGGTGGAATCGATGATGCTGGGAATGGAGGCGGGCGGGGGGATGTACGAAGGCTATTACATCCCGAGCCGCCACCTCGTGTACACCTCGCAGGTGATCACGCAGGAGCTCTATCCCCAGTTCGTGCAGACCATGCGCGAGCTCGCCGGCGGGGCGCTGATCATGCTGCCCTCGTCCTCGGCGGACTACGACAACCCCGAGATCGCGCCGATCATCGCCAAGACCCAGGTCTCGCCGGCCATGTCGTCGGACGACCGGGTGAAGTTCCTCAAGCTCGCGTGGGACGCGGTGGGCAGCGAGTTCGCCTCGCGCCACGTGCAATACGAGATGTTCTACGCGGGCGCACAGTTCGTCACCAGCGGGCACAGCTACCGCACCTACGACTGGAAGAGGGCGCTGGCGATGACCGACCGCGCGCTCGGCCAGTACGAGCGCGTGCCGGCGAAGTCGCCCTCCCTTACCAAAGTCGCCTGAGGACCCCATGAAGACAGCCATCATCAACCTCGGCCGCATCCTCTCCGGCGACTGGCGCGACCCGTACGTGGCGGGCGATTCCATCCTGATGCAGGACGGCAGGATCACCGCCATCGGCACGGTGGCGGCCAAGGACATCGAGGCCGCTGACGTCGTCATCGACGCCGACAAGGCCACCGCGATCCCCGGCCTCATCGATTCGCAGGTGCACAACACGTTCGGCGACTACACGCCACGCCAGAAGACCGTGGGATTCCTCGAGAGCTACGTGCACGGCGGCGTCACCACCGCGATCAGCGCGTCCGAGGTCCATGTGCCCGGCCGGCCCACGGATCCCGAGGGCGTGAAGGCGCTCGCGGTCGCGGCGATGAAATGCTTCGAGCACTACCGTCCCGGCGGCATGCGCGTCTGGGCGGGCTCGATCATCCTCGAGCCGGGGCTGGTCGAGGCGGACTTCGCCGAGATCGCCGCCAAGGGCGTGTGGCTCGCCAAGGCGGGCTTCGGCGGCGTGAAGACCCCGTACGACTACGAGCCCATGATCGCGTGGGCGAGGAAGCACGGCATGATCTCGATGGTGCACACCGGAGGGTCGTCGATTCCGGGGTCTTCGGGCATCTGGGCCGACCACCTCATCAAGATCAAGCCCGACGTGTCGTTCCACGTGAACGGCGGGCCGGTGGCCATGCCGGACGAGGACTTCCCGCGCCTTGTGCACGAGTCGAACATCGCGCTGCAGGTCTGCACCGCTGGAAACCTGCGCACCACGCTGCTGCTGGGCGACATGGTGCGCGAGGCCGACCAGTTCGACCGCTTCCTGATCGCCACCGACACGCCTACAGGCTCCGGAATCATGCCGCTCGGCATGATGTACACGATCACGCACCTCGCCAGCCTCACGAAGATGCCGGTGGAGTGGGCGATCGCCGCGGCCACGGGCAACAATGCCAAGGTCTACAAAAGGAACAGCGGTTTCCTGCAGGTGGGCAAGGATGCGGATGTCGTTATCATCGATGCCTGCGTGGGCGGCTCGAAGAGCGACGCCCTCGACGCGCTTAGAAACGGCGACATCGCCGCCGTCGGCGCGGTCATCACCGACGGGGTGCCGCGGTTCGTGGGCAAAAGCCGCAATACCCCGGCGCCGAACAAGCGCATCCGCGTGGCCACCTGCCGCATTCCGCAGGACTACTCGGGCACGGCACACTAGGCAACAGAAAAAGAGGAGACCAACCACATGCAAGCACTGCACGCAGACTCGGCCGCCGGCCGCATCGCCTGGCACGGCCCCGATTTCGACGGGGACACAAGCTGGATCTACCCCTTCACCCAGCCGCAGCTCGACGAAATCGACGCGGCGCTGCGTACGTTCCGCGCGAGCGGCCGCAGCGTGGCCGACATGACGCGCGCCGAATTCCCGCTGCCGGGCTATGGCGCCACGCTCGCCAGCCACCTCAGGGAGATCCGCGCCGGACGCGGGTTCGTGCTGCTGCGCGGCCTGCCGGTGCAGCAATACTCCGACGAGGACGTGGGCGCGATCTTTTACGGCCTCGGCCTCTACCTCGGCGACCCGGTGCGGCAGAACCCGCGCGGGGACCTGCTCGGCCATGTGTTCGACCAGGGCCGCAAGTACGGCGAGATCGACGTGCGCGGTTACGAGACCAACGCCTACCTGCCGTTCCACAGCGACGGCTGCGAGATCATCGGCCTGCTCTGCCTGCGCCCGGCGCGCTCGGGTGGCCTCAGCAGTATCTCGAATGCGGTCACCGTGTACCGCGAGATCGAGAAGACCAATCCCGAGTACCTCGAGCCGTTGAAGCGCGGCTACCACTACATCCGCCGCGAGGCCGCGCTGACCGAATCGCCGGTGTCCGAAAAGCGCGTGCCGGTGTTCGGCGAGAAGGACGGCATCGTCAGCTGCCGGATCGTCTCCAACCAGATCGAGGCGGGCGCGAAGAAAATGGGCAAGCCGCTCGAAGGGCTGGAGCGCAAGGCGCTCGACCGCTTCGTCGAGCTGTCGGGCAGCAAGCCCATCCGGCTCGACATGGACCTGCAGCAGGGCGACATCCAGCTGATCAACAACTACACCACCCTGCACTCGCGCACGGAGTACGAGGATTATCCCGAGACCGAGCGGCGCCGCCACATGCTGCGCCTGTGGCTGGTGTTCAAGGAAGGCTGGCCGCTGCCGGAGTCGTTCCCGCACCAGCTCGGCTATGTCGTCAACAAACCGGCCGAAGTCCGCCTCTGAGGAGTACCGGATCTTCAGTTAGCGTCTCTCGTACAATAGTTCCCCATAGCCTGTAGCACGACCGATCAAGGAGCAGCGATCCCATGCAGATGCCAGTCAAGAAGTGGTTCACGTTCGTCGAGGAAACCGCCGCGCCCGCGGGCGAAGCGCCGCAGCGCAAGGTCGCGATCGTCGCGGTCGTCGCCAACCCGTACGCGGGGCGCCAGGTCGAGGACCTGCAGCCCATGATCGACGCGAGCGTCGAGCTCGGCCGGCTGATGGCCGAGCGCGGCGTGCAGGCGATGGCGCCTTTCAAGATCATGGGTCTCGGCAAGGGCGGCGTGGCCGGCATGGCCGGCGAGCAGGAGCACGTCAACGCGCTCCTCACCACGGCCTTCGCCGTGCCGATCCGTGAGGCGATCGGCGGCGGCAAGGCGTGGATCTCCTCGATGACCAAGCGCGGTGGCCCGGGCACGTCGATCGACATCCCGTTCAACCACAAGGACGCGCTGTATGTGCGCTCGTTCTACGACGGCATTTCGCTCACGCTGCACGACTGCCCGCAGCCCGACGAGATCGCGCTGATCGCGGGGTTCGTCAATCGCGGCCGGATCGGCGCGCGCGTGGGCGGCCTCAAGCCCGAGGACGTGAAGGGCATCGACGGGCTGGTGTGAGATGAGAGCCGCGCTGCGCTTCATTGCGCCGCTTCTCGCGTTGCTGCTCGCCGCCGCCGCAGGCACGGCTGCGGCGTTCCCGGACAAGCCGGTGCGCATCATCGTGCCTTTCCCACCGGGCGGGTCGGCCGATTTCGTGGGGCGGCTGGTGGCCGACAAACTCACCACCGCGTGGGGCAAGCCCGTGCTCGTCGAGAACCGGCCCGGCGGCAGCGCGACGATCGGCCTCGCCGCGGTCGCGAAATCCGCGCCGGACGGGCACACGATCGGCATCGCCACGGCGTCGTTCGCGATCCAGCCCTCGATCCGCCTCACCATGCCGTACGACTCGCTGGCGGATTTCGAGTTCGTCACCCAGATCATGGAGACGCCGTTCGTGCTGACGGTGAATTCGTCGCTGCCGGTGAATTCCCTTAAAGATCTCATCGCCTACGCGAAGGCCAACCCGGGCAAGCTGAACATCGGCTCGTTCGGCGTGGGGTCCACGCCGCACATCCTTGCCGAGATCCTCGCGCAGCAGACCGGAACAAAGATCGTCCACGTGCCGTTCAAGGGGTCGTCCGACGGGATGGCCGCGCAACTCGCGGGCGACGTGCCGCTCAACTTCGACGTGGTGATGTCGCCGCTGCCGCAGATCAAGCAGGGCCGGCTGCGCCCGCTGGTGGTGACCTCGCAGCGCCGCTACAAGGAGTTGCCCGACACGCCGACCGGCATCGAGTCGGGCATCCCCGAACTCGAGATGCCGACGTGGTTCGGTTTCCTCGCGCCCAAGGGCGTGCCGGCCGAGACGCTGAAGGCGCTGAACACGGCGATCGTGCAGGTGCTGAAGCAACCGGACGTGGGCGCGGCCTTCGACAAGCAGGCGATGACCGTGGTGACCAGCATGCCCGAGGAGTTCCGCGGGTTTGTCACCCGGTCGATGCAGCGCGTGGCCACCGCGGTGCGCGCGGCCGGCATTCCGAAGTCAGACTGAGATCCCTGGAGTCCGCACGTGACTGATTTTTTTCGCCGCAGTGCCGCGATCCTTCTCTGCCTTGCAGGTTGCCTTGCGATGCCCGTCCAGTCCCAGCCCGCAGGCAAGTTACTGATCGGGCTGGGGACGCATCCCACCCTGATCTACGGGGTCCACTACCTGATGGTGTCCCGCGGTTTCCTTAAGGAAGAGGGACTCGACGCCGAATTCGTGGTGCTCGACGGCACGGCTACCCTGGTCACCCAGATCGCACAGAAGCGCATCTTCACCGCCTGGCCCAACCCGGACGCCCTGATCATTTCCCGCCAGCCCGGGCGCGACCCGCTTCCGCTGCGCTGCGCCTACAACGGCGTACGCACTACGGCCTGGGAGTTTGCCGTTCCGGAGGCGAGCCCGATCAAGACCCTGGCCGATCTCAAGGGAAAGCGCATTGGCGTGATCACCCTCGCGATGGGCAACGTGCCGATCACCCGGGCGCTGATGGCCGAGCTGGGCATCAAGGACTACGAACTGCTCCCGGTTTCGCAGGGGGCGCCCGCGTTCCGTGCATTGCAGACCGGGGCGGTGGATGCGCTGAACCTGTTTGACGGCCAGCACCTGCAGCTGGAGCTTGCCGGGACCCGCATCCGCAGGCTGCAGCAGCCGGACAAGTACGAGAACCAGTTTTCCAACTGCTGGGTATTCCACGAGGAAACACTCCGCGACCGGGGCGAGCAGGTGGCCCGCTTCGGCCGCGCCTTTGCCAAGGCCTCGATCGCCTGCCAGGCCAACTGGAATGCCTGCGTGCGCAGCTATTGGCAGGTTTTCCCCGACCAGAAACCCGCCGAAGGCAGCGAGGAACAAAAGCTCGAACGCAGCGTAAAGATCCTGCGTGCGCGGACCGACAAGTTCTTCAACTTCAGGCCCGGCGAGCCGCGCCGGCTGGGCTCCTATGCGGAGCAGGACTGGCTGAATTTCGTCGAGGCCCTGCACGCCGGCGGCCAGATCAAGACGCGCGACATCCCGGTGCGCGAGCTCTACACCAACCAGTTCGTCGAAGCCTACAACCGCTTCGACGCCGATGCCGTTGCGCGCACCGCGCGCGGCTGGCAGTAGGCTCATGGCGCTGTCCGGGGCACAGGTGAAAGCGGCGGCGCAGGCGCTGCTTGATGCGCGCGCGCGTCGCGTGCGCCTGCCCGACCTGCCGGCGGGCCTGAGGCCGCAGACGACGGCCGACGCCGAGGCGATCTGCGAGGCCATGGGAGTGGGCTTCGAACAGCCCGTGGGGGGCTGGAAGGTCGGGTGCACCGACCCGGTCGTGGCAATCAAAGTCGGGCTGGAACGTCCTTTCCTGGGCCGGATCCCGGCGATGTACGTTTACCAGAGCGGCGCCTCCGTCCCCTGGTCCGATTTACTGCGACCCGTGGTGGAGGCCGAGATCGGCTTTCGCTTCGGCCGCGACCTGCCGCCGCGCGCGGCGCCGTATTCTGCCGAGGAAGTGGCTGACGGGATCGATGCGCTGGTGCCCGGCATCGAGATTCCCGAGAGCCGCCTGACCGACGACCATCCGCTCGGCGCGCTGGGCATGGTGGCCGACCAGGGCTATGCCGGGCGCTTTGTGTGCGGCACGCCGGTAATGCGCTGGCGCGAACTCGACTTGTCCGGGCAGCCCGTGGTGCTGAGCGTGGGCGGACGGGAAGTGGCGCGTGGCACTGGCGCACGGGCGATGGGCAATCCCTTCGAGGCGGTGGTGTGGCTCGCCAACGAACGCTCGCGCATCGGCGATGGCGTGCTCGCGGGGCAAGTGGTCAGCACCGGATCGCTGACCGGCATCCAGTGGACGCAACCCGGCGACCTGGCGGTGGCCGACTACGGCGCACTTGGGCGGGTCGAAGTGCGCCTTGCGCCCTGACTTTCCTCAGGCCTTTTTGCTGCCGTAGCTGAGGATCGCCTCGCGCGCCTTGGGCGGGTGGGCGCGCAGCGCCTCCTCGTTGGGCTCCGTGCCCCAGCCCGGGCGGTCGGGCATCACCAGGTGGCCGTCGACGAATTCCGGCACATGCGTGAACAGCTCGTGGTCCCACGCGATGCGGTCGATGTCGGTTTCCATGATGCGCAGGTTCGGCACCGCGCATGAGAAGTGCGCGTTCATCATCGTGCAGAGATGGCCGTAGAAGTTGTGCGGGGCTACGTTCACCTCGTGCGCGGCGGCCGCGGCCGCGATCTTCATCGACTGCCACACGCCGTTCCACGGGGTATCGACGATCGCCACGTCCATGGCCTGCTCGCGCAAGTACGGCAGGAATTCGCCCAGGCCCAGCAGCGTCTCGCAGGAGCTGATCGGGTGGCGGCTGTGGTCGCGGATGTAGGCGAGCGCCTGCGGGTTGAAGGTGTCGATCTCCACCCAGAACATGTCGAGGTGCTCGATCGCACGCAGGATCTTGAGGTAGCCCTCGGTCTTGGCGTTGAAGTTGAGATCCAGCAGGATGTCCACGTCCGGCCCGGTGCCTTCGCGCAGCGCCTCGAGGTGCGTCACGATGTTGTTCAGCACCGTGCGGTCGATGTTGAGTTCGGGCGTGAACGGCACGCCGAACCCCGGCCGGTAGCCGCGCGGGTTCTTCCCGTGCTCGTCGTAGATGAAGATGTTGGTCTTGCAGGCGGTGAAGCCTTTTGCGCGCACTTCACGGCCCAGCGACCTCACCCCTTCGAGGTCGGTGATCGCCGGCGTGTAGTACGCCGGGTGGTTGATGCGCCAGGTGCAGCAGTGCGACCAGTACACCCGGATGCGATCGCGCACCTTGCCCCCGAGGAGCGAATACACCGGCACGCCGAGGCCCTTGGCCTTGGCGTCGAGCAGCGCGTTCTCGATCGCACCCATTGCCAGCGCCACGATGCCGCCCGAGGCGGGGCGCGTCGCGCTGTTCAGGTCGGCGAAGATCCTTTCATGCTCGTCGGCGGACTGGCCGACCACGCGGGCCGCCAGCCGCCCGATCACCGCGCCCACGCCCGGGGCGCCGAAGCCCTCGTCGTACTCGCTCCAGCCGACGATGCCGCTGTCGGTGGTGACCTTCACGAAGTGGTAGTTGCGCCAGCCCGCGTCGCAGGCGAGCGTCTCGAGGCTGCGGACGGTCATCCCCGCCATCTCAGAACCCCTCCAGCACGACCTTGCCGATGGTGCGCCCGCTCTCGATCAGCGCGTGCGCGTGCCTGAGGTTGGCCGCATTGATCCCGCGCAGGTTCTGCGTGAGCGTCGTCTCCAGCGTGCCGGCGTCGGCCAGCGCCGAGATCTCGTCGAGCAGGTCGTGCTGCAGGATCATGTCGTCGGTGGTGAACATGGAGCGCGTGAACATCGCCTCCCAGTGCACCGACCCGCACTTGCGCTTGAACGGCACGATGTCGAGCGTGGCGGGGTCGTCGATCACGCCGAGCTTGCCCTGCGGCGCGAGGATCGTGGGGTAGGCGGGCAGGTGCTTCGTCGTGCCGGTGAGGCTGGCGATGTAGTTCACCTCGGGAAAGCCGTGGCGCTTGAGTTCCTCGGCCAGCGGCCGGGTGTGATCGACCACGTGGTGCGCGCCGAACGACAGGCACCACTCGACGGTCTCCGGGCGGGAGGCCGTGGCGATCACCGTCAGGTGGGTGAGCTTGCGGGCGATCTGGATCATCATCGAGCCCACGCCGCCCGCGCCGCCGACGACCAGCAGGCTGCCGGTGGTGTTGCGCGTGACGCCGAAGCGGTCGAACAGCAGCTCCCAGGCGGTGATCGAGGTCAGCGGCAGCGCAGCGGCCTCCGCGAACGACAGCTGCTGGGGCTTGGTGCCGACGATGCGCTCGTCCACGCAGTGCAACTGCGCGTTGGTGCCCGGGCGGATGTTGGAGCCGGCGTAGAACACCTCGTCGCCCGGCTTGAAGAGGGTGACGTCCTTGCCGACCGCCTTGACCACGCCGGCGGCGTCGAAGCCCAGCACCTTGGTCATGCCCTCGGGGACGCCGCGCATGCGCATCTTGGTGTCGACCGGGTTCACTGAAACGGCCTTGACCTCGACGAGCAGGTCGCGCGGCTCAGGAACGGGATCGGGGAGCTCGATGTCGAGCAGCGATTCGCGCTCGGTGATCGGCAGGCTCTTCTGGAAACCGACGGCCTTCATGGGTGGGGTTGCTCTAGAAAATTGGCGAAGGAGGAAAGATAAACGAGCGCCGCGCCGGGTGCTAGACTTTTACATGAGGAGGGCACGCCCATGAGACTGACTGAAGCGCAAACCGCCGCCTATGAGCGCGACGGATTCCTGGTGTTTCCCGAGCTGGTGTCTGCGGCGGAGGTGGCGCTGCTGCGCCAGGAGGTGGAAAGGCTCATGCATGTCGACGCCGAAGGCACGGTCAGGGAAGGCTCGACCGGCACGCCGAAGTCGATGTTCCGCCTGCATGAAGACAACGGCGCGGGCGCTTCGCCTGCCTTCCGGGCCTTGTCGCGCACGCCGCGGGTGCTCGGCGTGGCGCAGCAGCTGCTGGGCAAGGACGACCTCTACCTGCACCACTCCAAGGTCAACGCCAAGGCGGCGATCGAGGGCTCGGTGTGGCCCTGGCACCAGGACTTCGGCGCCTGGCACCTTGACGGCATCCAGCGCCCGGACATGGCGACCACCATGGTGATGCTGGACGACGCCACCGAGC